>WNGL01000503.1_pt1 | contig 47113 bp, 47 predicted proteins | sample 5400591 | NCBI WGS metagenome assembly WNGL01 (sample SAMN13153377, study PRJNA577476) | soil metagenome | isolation source: 80 cm soil or saprolite under Garry oak tree replicate 1 | place: USA:California | collected 2016-06-15 | reverse complement strand
ATACCGGTAGCGGCGATATCGGCCCCGGGTGGGGGACTGCCAGCGATCCCCAGGATCCCGACCTCAAGCGTCTCAAACTCACTGTGCCCATAATGCAGTAGTGTCATCGTCCCTTGTCGGTTGTACCTTCGTCACCGAGTGTTTTTAGACTCAAACCCGGAAATAAGACTGACCGATCTATGAAAGCAAAGACACTCAGTTTGACTTCCCTCAATCCCTCGCAACTCACGGCGCCGAACCGGCTGTGCTGGATGGCGCAACGGTGTCTGGCCGCATCCCTCCTAATCGGCTTGGCCCGTCAGGGGGGTGCCCAAACCTATTCGTTAACTAACATTTGGCAGGCCACCAACGGCGCCCCGGGCGCCAATCTGGCTACCGGCGATGTAAACCGCGGGCTGGCTTATAGCGTGGTTTCCAACCAGGTCTTCGTTTGCAATAAAGGCGTGACCGGTTCCGGCACCACTCCAGCCATTGATGTCTTCCACGGCACCACCGGCACACTGGTCGGCAATGTCAACGTGAGTTCGTTGTCCGGTGGCACCTTCAGGTTGGATCAGGTCGCTGTGGCTGATGACGGCGTCCTTTACGGGGCGAACCTGAGCACCACAGTGGCCTCGAACCCTTATAAGATTTATCGCTGGCAGAACTGGGCCGATAGTGCCCCCGCTACGGCGTTCTCGGGTGATCCGACCGGCGGGACGGCGGCGGGGACACGCATGGGAGACAATATCGCCATTACAGGTTCGGGGGTTAATACGGTGATTCTAACGCCCGTTGAATCCGGCACCACACCGACCACCAATGTGGTGTTGTTCAGCACCCTGGACGGTACGAACTTCACCGCCACGCTGGTTTCGATTGTCGGTTTGCCCGCGCTTACGTCGGGAAACGGGCCGGCATTCGGCGCCGCGTTCTATACCAACAACACCTTTCTATTCAAGCCGAGCGGCGCCTCGATTTACTTGGTTCAGTTCCCGGCCAATTTCGCCGGTCAGGCGAGCGTGACGGCCACTGTGCTGCTGACCAATTCCTTCGCTGGCAATAACGTGCTCCTCTCCTACAATCCTACGGCTAAACAAAACGAATTTCATTTATGCTTTGAATTGCAATAACGGCGTGCAGGCCACGCAGATCGGTTTTACTGCGGCGCCGGTGCCGCCCACCATCACGACCCAACCGTTCGGCGGAACCATTTATAGCAACAATCCCTCATTCAGTTTTACAGCCGTTCCGGCAGGCTCTCAGCCATTCTCCTATCAATGGCAGTTTAATACGGTCAGTAATCTGGCCACGGCTACCAACATTACCGACGCCACTAATGCGTCTTACACCCTGCACTATCCCCCCCTGACGGCTTCGGGATGGTATGACGTGGTGATCACTAACATCGCCGGCAGCACCTCCAGCATTCCCGTTCAACTGACCGTGGTCGCACCGTCTTCGAGCACTGTGGTCACTCAACTCTGGAGCCTGGCCCCTGGCTCCCAGCCCTACCTGGATGGCACCAGTTATGATACTCGTGGGCTGGCTTATGACCCCCATACCAAGACCGTGCTGGTGGCGGACAAGGGTCCAGCCTTTGGTATCTATGTCTTGGATGCTGATTTTGGAACCAACCTATTCACCATGAACACCCTGGGCATCGGCCAGTTAGGCAACCAGTTTTCTCTCGACCAGATTGGCGTAGCGGACGATGGTGTGCTTTATGCCGGCAATTTGACCCTCGCCGGCAGCGGCGCTAATTTCGGCCTGATCAGTTGGTCTTCAGTTGACAGCAACGCGACCCCAGTTGAGGCCTACGCCGGCGATCCCGGCAATGGCTCCGGCGATCGTTGGGGTGACACCATGGCGGTTCGCGGCGCCGGGGTGAACACCGAAATCCTTCTCGGTTCGTACGCGGGTTTTGGCGGCGGTCAGGCCGCTAATGTCGCCCTCCTGACCACCACCGACGGCATCAACTTCACCGCGACAACCCTCACCATTGCTAACGTTCCGCCGGGCTTTTCCAGCCTGGGCATCGCTTTCGGCGCTGGCAACACCTTCTGGGCCAAGAGCCCGGGATTCGATCTTCGGCAGATTGCCTTCGATCCTGTGGCGGCCACCGGTACGGTCATCGCCGACTACTCCGCAGCCAGCAGCGGCATCTCCAGTTTCTCGTCTATGTCCGCCATCGGCATGGACCCGACTAACAACATCCTGGGTGGCGTCACCTTCAACGACGTCCCCAACGACCTGACGCTTTACCAGCTCAGCACTACCGGGATTCCACCCTATCTTTTCGATCAGGCCTTCTTCTCTTCACTGAATGGTAACATCCAGGAAAACGGCGTCACGGTGATCAAGTTCCCGCGGATTTATTCCCTGGACGTCAACAACGGCGTTATTGCTTTAAGCTACGGTGTGCCGCCGCCGCCCCCACTCCCGCCGTATAGCATCACGGCGATCACGAATCCAGTAGGGACCGGAGTGACGTTGACCTGGACTTCCTATGCCGGCCACAACTATCAGGTGCAGTACAAAACTTTGCTGAGCGATTCCTCCTGGAACCCCATCGGGGGCACAATTCCCGCGACTGGCCCAACGACCTCCTACACGGATACTGCGGTAATGGGGACGACCCGCTTTTATCGGATCCAGGGTCAGTAGAAGCCACTGAGCGTCAAATAAATCCGTCGTTCGGCAACTCGTAATCAGCGTGCAAGCCCAACAAGTCAGCAGGGCTTTCCGTTTGTCCTCGGCGAGAGTGACTGTGGTTTCGACTTTTAGTAACGGCATAGTCAATATCTACATTCGAAAACCCTTTCCCTCAAGCCCTCCGCGCGAACCATGGGTTAAGGGCTGTTCTCGTTCGAGCGGATTTGGTAAGAACACGGCTTCGTAATGCACCTCCATCGAGGACAGTCGCCCGGGTAGTGGTCGGAAAGAATGACCTGAGGATTACACGTCCACGATTAACCCCGCGGGTTGGCAGCACACGCGTTTTGCCCAGTGTCATCGCAACAATAGTGACAGGCTGACCTCCATAAAAGCAGTCGGATTCATGCGATTGATCGTACTGGTGTTCGGGTAAGTTGCCAGTTCTCGGGCGGCTAGCACTTGTGGATTGTGAGCTCGAAAACTTGGGCATAATGTTCGTCCAGTACAAAAACCCGGCTGAATGAGGATTCGAACTTTGCTTGCAGCAGCGAGTGGTGGGAACCAATGTTCGAACCTTGTTGGACGCTTCTCGTCTGGGATGTGGTACTCGCTGATCAACTCGCCGATCAACTCGTCGCGAATATGGGCGTAACCCAGGTTGAACCTGTTGGAAAACACACTACCAGAGATGTCCAGACTTCCACTGATTGAAAGTCCCGTGCATTCGACCTGTCCGCCCGCGTTGACGCATCAGAGGGTCAAATCGTGATCGCATTGGGCCCCCTTTAGAGTCAGAGGACCGTTAAAAGTGGACTCATCCAGGCTGGCGTGCAGAGCGATTCGCGAATTCTTCAGGTCCAAGTCCGAATTGAAGATACATTGCTTGAGCGCAAGGCCGCGGTGAAAATCCGTCCCGTACAAAACCACCTTGCCTTTGAACTCGCTCCTGGTGATCAGCACATCGTACGGGACGCCGGCGCCGCTCATATTCCAGGGATCTGTGAGGTCTCATACGTTCAGGATAGTAGATTTGACCGTGATAAGTGTGACGGCGATAGGTTTCACTCCGGGTTCCTGCATCTCGCGTGCGAATTTGGTTGTTTAGGGTTCCGGTTCAGTTCTCAGAGGTCACTTGGTTATGGCGTTAAGATTGTGCCACAAAGGGTGAAGAATCTTGCTGAGCAGGCCCCCTGTGAGAACCGTTCGCCTGCTTTTGAGCCGCAATTGTCTCCGAAACCAGCCCCTGCGCCACAACTGGAGTTGACCCTGGAGCAGGTTGCCAGACAAAGCAGCTAATCCGACATCTCGAATGCCGACCTCGATGGCCACCGCGACGCCCGCAGGCTTGGTCACAAGCAGGCACTCGTTGTTTGAAAAGAAGAAGGTTTGGACGCGGGGGCGTGAGTGATCGATACAGCGCGACGTATAGCGGAACCTATTCCCTTGCACGAACAGAGCCTCAAGACTCAGTTTCTGACTCGCTAATCCGTGCGCCGCAAGGATCTGTTTCAAGACTTCGTTTGGGATCGCTCCTATTCCATATTCAGCCGGCATATGGCAATCGTGGACGGCGACTCCCATGAGAGCGCCTCCTAGTCCTACAACCGTGTTCCAAGAATTCGCTCTCGTAGGCACGACAGATCTGACGAAGAAATCGCAGCCTTTTATTGTGGCCTCAGACTGGTTGAGCAAGCAGATGGCGACCGCCGGTAGGGTTGAATCAATGGGCGGCGGTGCGCCCGTTCCGCCGGTTGCCTCATCACCGGCCGCAGCGCGGTCACGGAGCGGGCCGGTGGCGGGGGCAATGCCCGCTTCGATGGCTTGCTGCTTCGTGCAGATCGCCAGATCTTCGATTGTGACACCAACCGAATTGACGACAACAACGGCTGGCTTGCCATTGACCGGGTACAACACTGTTTCAGGACCACCTCCACGCAGGCGGAATGAGCTTGCGCCTTTGACGATGAGAGGAGTTGCCAGAGCGTAGGTGCCGCGCCCGAGTGATATTGTGCCCCCGCCTTTTCGGATGACGTCGTCAATCAATTCCTGGATTGCGTCTTCACGTCGTGCGTCTTTGTGCTCTACTCGGATTTCCGGTGGGCGAGGCCAGAAGCTGCGACAGTTGACCAGGCCTCCGTTGGCATCCACCCAGGCAAGGCAGCCGTAATGGTGATGGATGCCTCGCGGCGGCGCCAGTATGAGTTCTTCGATGGAGCCGTTGGCGCGCACAGCGAAGAGCCAGCACTCACCGGTCCGGTACTCCTGGCCGGAGGGTGTGTTGAAGGTGACCTGGACGCCTTCTTCGAGCGTCACGGAAGTGCCCTCCGGCGGGACCGGGGCCTCGCCAGGGCTGTCCCAGCGACGGAGTCGAATGTGCTGGGGAATTCGGCGTTGCTTTTCTTCAATTGTGAACTCAGCCAACTCGCTCTGGCTTGCATCCAGTTCGACCCACCTCGGCTCGTCCTCAACGCTTTTGACCCGTTTGAGGAGACCCGGCTTTCCGTCAAATTCATGCCAATCGTCGGTAAGTTCCACCCAGTCATGTTCGGCGAACCGGCGAACCTCGTCCCATTCTGTTCGATCAACGGTCAGCCTAGCGTCCTTGATGGCCCGAACTGACGTCGCCATTGCAGCATTATCCCGTGACCATTTGAAAGTTGCCGTGCCTGCGGGACCCGATTTGTGAATCTCGACGCGATAGAGGCGATTGTCTCCGCCCAGATAGCCGTCCTTCGGCGTTGAGAGACGGGCTGCCGAGGGCGCCGCTTTCCTTATCCAATTGTCGTCTTCTTGTATATTGCCGCCGGTTGTTTCCTTGGAGACCTCGAGCGTCCTGACTTGCCACACTGTTTGCAAACGCGTCGTTGTGTCCACGCCCACGGCTGTCTCCAGCAAATCAGGGTCCTCCAGCCAGGTCACCTCGCGCTGCCAGACATCCAGGTAGAAAACAAAGGGAGCGCGTGGCGGCGGCTCAGCTTTCGCCAGGTAGGGTTGAGACTCGTATGGGACCGGGTGCTTTGATTTGCCTTCCGCCAGCACAGGGTCAAAGTCTTGAGTTCTTTCGCTCCCGTGATTCTCGGCAAGAAGGCCGTCCACGTAGATTCGACCAAGTCCGATGGTGTAGCCCTTGGAAGGCTCCTGCTTGATTTCGAACCCGTTCGGAGTTTTGCTGGGCACGACGCATGGGCCAAGGATGTCGGCTGCCTGTGCCTGGAAACGCCGTTCGAGAATCGCGGCCAGTTCGTTCCAATCGGAGTCCAGTTGGACGCGGCCCTGTTGCATCAACACGCTGGTGTAGTTTTTCACCGGGTCGAAGGTGCGCCTGGAATAATCGCCGTTGCTCATAGTCAGTTCCTTGCTTTTGAAGTCAGGTCAGATAAAAAGTTCGCGCTTCCAATCCAAAGGGCAGGTACTTGTCCAAGCGCGCCTCCAAGGCCTGCTCGCGCTGGGGTTGATACAGATCGTGAAATGCGCCCATCTCCGCATTGTCTTCGGCACCGCGGCGAATCTCACTCGGGCAACGCGCACTAAGCTGGCAGTAAGCAGCGTGCCGGTAGTCTTTACTGGTAAAGCGGGGGCGGAGAAGCTTTTGATCCTGGATCAGTCCCGCCGCGGTGGTCGAGCCGGCGGCAGGATGGCTTATCGCTTGCTCCTTTGGAGATTCAGGTTTGCACTTGTACCGGACCGGTGTGCCTGAGTCCAAGGGCACATAGCAGAACCGAATACAGCCGGTCGCCGGGTTTGCCACCAGCACCGGGCCATCGAAAATTGAGTTCTCTGCCAATTCCATCGTGTGGACGCGAACTCCGCCAAGGACGGTGCTGCGCTGGATTGTCAACCTTGTGCGCGCTTCGAAGGAATTCCCGCCGCCCAGCGCCTCTTGACTGGAGCGCGTAGCGTCCACAATGCTGTCGCTGATGTGCAAGCTCGCCGCCTTCTCAATCTCCAGTGGGCCTACGATGCTCCGCGAGATTCCGACTTCCGCGTATGGCAAATCGGCGAAAAGACTCGCGCGCGCTGCAGGCTCGAGTGTGCAATGCCTCAACACCAGTTTTCGCAAGCTGCCTGTAACACCGAGCTTTTGACAGCGGATCACCAATCCGTTGAAAGTCACCTCCGAATCCTCAGCGCCCCGAATGCGAATCTCGCCGTTGAAGATAATCGTCGGACGAGCGCCACTGGCGGAACGTATTTCGAGCCGCCGGCGCTCTTTGAGCGTAAGCTGAATATCCTCCGCCCTATATGTTCCACTATCCGCGATCTCGATGACGCCTTGCGCCGGCTGGTATTGTTCCCAGGCCCTCAAAGCATCGGCGAGATTGGCGTGGCCCCCAGCGGATGCTTTGACGCGATAAAAGTTCTTTGCAAGGCCGCCAACCCATACTTCCTCAAGGATCATGCGATTTAACCGGATTAGATCGTCTCCCTCGGGTTTCTCGGCCTTCAATTCTTCGACCGCCTTGGTTAAGGTTTTCGTTTTCGTTTCGTACAAGACCCCGCTGCCGAGCGACTTGTTAAGTTCCTCCGCCAGATTTTTGCCAAGTTCTTCGTCGGAAGCGGCGGCGTTGAAGATACTCAGCCGCTCCTGCACTTCAGAAGGAAGAGATTGCCAGAGGCTCCTGGTTTCGAGGTCTTCTGCATCCGGTCTGCCTGCGACTCGCAGCATTTCCGCTATCCCGGCCAGGTTTGTGAAGTCATCAGCCCGAAGCTGATAGAACCTTCGGCTGTGCTCGAATACGTCGCGCGGGTACTCGCCCCCGCCCATGTTGGCGCTGAACCCGTAGTGGAAGGTCACTCGTGGCGGGTCATTCGGATCCTGAGCGGTCGGAAATACCAAACGGCCCAACGCGGGATCGAGCAGAACCAGCTTGTCAGGCTTGCCAGTGTCCTGGTTTTTCCATCGGATCGCCTTTCCGTCCGGATCTCTTTCGTCGCTCAGGTCACTCACGATTATGCCGGATGCCTCGTTGCCAGACACTTCCAAGCTGCGGCCTGTGCCATAAAGGACTGTCGAAGGATGGAACTGGTTACGGTGGTGTACGAGCTGCTCGCCGCGGAGCATGGGCCGCGTAACAGGCAGCGCCACGTTGGCTGGCCCGCTCCTGCCCGAGATGTCGTCGCTGTGGACAGATTTCGTAAACAGTTGAATGTCGAATCCCAGCGGATGGAATCGGAAGCGATGTTCGTCCAGCTCCTGCCCGTATCCGCTCTTTACCGCTGAGGCTGGCGAGTCTGTTAGCTTGTGGGCTTTCAAGCGCCACAGGAAGATCCCGAGGTTCGGGATATTGTGCCGGCCGCCGCCGGTCCTCATCGCGCGCACGTCCACGGTGTGTGCCAGAGTGTCGAATGGGGTGTTCAACCACCGCAATGACCTCCAGCATCGCAAATTCGGGGGACGATGCTGCTTCTGGCGAAGGTGGTTCATCTGCTGTGTCCAGCCCAGTAACTCGAAAAACTCGACCACCTTAGCATCCCAGCCTGTGACATCGCGGGCGACCTGTTCGAGCGTTGCGGCGGTTCCTTTGCGCCGTCGGTACGCAATCGCCTTGGCCACCTCAGCGCGCAGGCTCACACAATCGGGCGCAATAGAGTGGCGGATGGGGTGGCCGATTAGATCGGCGATATAGGGAATCACCCATTCCGCGCAGGTTTCGATGAACTGATCGTCGTAAAGCTGCGCGAGGTCCTCTTCGATGACGGCGACCTGGTCGGCAATGACTGACAGCAGCGACCACAGGGGATTGCCTTGATCCTTGTCGCGGATGCGATAGACGGCGGGGAGCAATTCGTAAAGGCGTTTGGTATCGAAGCTCATGGCCACACCTCTACGCCTGCAAGGGAGGATTCGTCCAGGCTGAGCAGTTCCACCGGTTCCTCTTCACCGGGATGCAGATTCGGTTCGATCTCCTCTTCAGGGCCCGGCGGGCTCGGACGATCACTTCGTTCCAGCTTTTGAATGCTTACGGAGTTGACCCCGGGCGTCGCCTGAATTGCCGCGATAACTTCGCTCTTCGTTACCTTCTGGCCGAATGAGCGCGCGTTGAATGAGAACCTTTCAGCCAAGACTTCCTTTACCGCCTCCAGCACGACTGCCGGCTCGTGATCCGGGTTTACAGTTATTTTCGAGCCGATTGTGAACTTGATGCTTTCGTACGATCTTATAAGCACGGTGACCCGTGGATTCCCGCAATCTTTCAGCGCTTTGGTCAGTTGAAGATAAGTGTTGCTGCCCTCGGAAATCTCCGTTCCCTCCTTGCCGGCGATTGTGATGAACACGTGGCGCTTGTGGCGACCGCCTGGTTCTGCCTCCACCTTGTCGGCGGATTGGCCGTCTCGCCGGCCTCCCGTCACCTTAACATGAGCTTTGGCAATGCCGGGAAAAGCCCTTGTGAAATCTTCGTAATCTTTGAGAGACACCGCCCTGCCGAATGCGAGCATATCCAGCGGCGCATTACTCCTGATCTCATTCAAAAGCTGTTTGTCGGCGGCGCCCGAGGCGGGGAGCGGATTGATCACGGCTTTGACGCCCAAAGGCCGCGTCATCAACTGGCTGAGTTGCGCCGCTTTCACGAGGCCTTCCCGCCCGGTTCCCTTCCGGTACTTAGCCCGCACGTTCTCAACGCCCGTGGGCAGCAGCCTCCCATGAATGCCGTCGCCAAACTCTATGATTGTCTGGCCTTTATCATCAATCCGTGTTATGAACACTCGGTCATGCGGTCCGTGCTCCAGGAACGTCTTTGTCTCATGCCATTGGATGTCGTTCACAAAAACTTTCAGCGAGGACTCAGCGCCTTCCGGCGTATTTGCTGCGATGTAAGTGAGGGGGCCCTGCTGGAGAACGAATTGTTGGTGAGGCCGTCCTGGGTTGCCGCTGCCCAACACTTCCGGGACGCTCTCTCCGTGAGTGGCAAGGGCTACGTTCGCATTGATGCTGACGGTATCGCGCACGTACTCGTGTTGGAGTTCCTCTTCGAAAGTCAGAACAGTGAACCCGGCTTCAATGGTCGCTTCCTTCACTACCAGCAATTCACTTGCGGTCGTTCCTTTGAAATCACTCCGTTCCCCGGTGAGGATAACCTCACGACCTGCTTTTAGTTCGAGATAAATCCTGTCGAGGATGACCCAATCACCTTTTATTCCGCCGGGGATCGGCTTGGCCGCTTCGCGCAGGAGTTCGCTTTGCGCCAGAACGGTAGTTGCTCCAACAGGGAACTTGCCGAAGTCTTCTTCGATTAAGTTGGCCGAGAACTCGTCGAAGCTTTCTTTGATTTGCTTGGGCGAGTCTGCCGCCGGTCCGCCGGCGACCTGAAGTAAGAGGCGTGAAACCTTGTTAACAAGCGGAAACCGATTGAGCGTTGCTTCTACGTTGCTCTTCACCTGATAAACCCTGTAGTCTCGCAATTCCTGATCGGGATCCGATTTAGCGGGCTTTAATTCGGCAGGAGCTCTAAGAACGATCAAACTTTCCTTGAGTATTTGCGGATAAACCGCGTCCAGACTGAGTTCACCAACCGTGGTCGCCTCGCTTCTTAACGACGGCTCTGAGAGCCATTGATAAAACCGAATCTCTTTGTCCTGGCTACGACGGAACAAGCCAACTTTCTTCGGCCGATTGTGCCCGAAAATTGCCGCTTTTTGCCGGAACGCGAAGATACCTGTTCCTTTCCCGAGTTGCGGGTTCCTAGCTAGCATAGTGAGTTTGCTTGCGAGCACCTCCATTTGCCAGCCCTGCGCCTTCGCGAGCGCCGACAAGCCGTCCTCGTCCCAGTTTTCCTCAAGGACTCTTTTGGCAGATGTCTCTAAATCAGATTTCGGAGGATAGCTGGCAACAACTCCTTTCGACCGGCCCACGGGCCGGTCAAAGCCCGGGAGCGAAGGACTTCGAGCAAAATCCACGCGCGTGTGGCCACGTACAGGATCAACACTCACGTTAAGAACGGTCCTTAGGCGACACGTTCCCGACCCTTCCACGATTAGCAGCGAGTCGCCCCGCTTTGGAGGGTTGGTCGTTCCCTCGAGACTCGCGGAATCGATGCCGGCGGAAACTTTCGCTCGATACAGCATTAACGGCTTAATGGCATTCCATTCCGCTCGCGCCTCAATCCCTTCTTTGGTCTCGAAGACTTGCGGCGTTTCGTCCTTGCCGGGAACGCTCTGCACTTTGGTTCCGGCTTCAATGGTCGCCCGAAGCGGAGAGCCCGGGGCATCGTCCAGGGTAAATGCTAGCCAGATGCTAGCGGCAACACCGGGACTGGGTTTGTAGCCAATGAGCCGTCCCAGTTCGCGCACGGACTTCTCTTCCGTGGCCGTGCGCAGGTAAGATTCGTTGACGATGCGTTCCTGGTAAAACGTCAACACGTCGGCGACCGTCGCCCAGCAATCAAGCAAAGCGATGGAAAAAGAATCGGGCTTTCGCGTGGTCAAACCTCGAAGCGCCGGAAGTTCCGCGTCCGACAGTCCGACCTTCATGCTCTCGAGGAATCGCGTATGTGTGCCCACGCGATAAGCAACAGATGGAAGACCCGAGCGGTTGTAGATTTCCACGGGGGTCTGGGCTTGCATGCCCTCACAGCAGCCGCAGTCATCGGGCTGCGACGCATCACCCGGGCGCGATGGAATGCTGGCTGGATCAATCATTTCGTTCATCTCTGCCGCCTTTCATTCGCAGAACCAGTGTGCCGTGCTCGGGCGCGTTCGGGTCGTTATCCATCCGAGCAATTTCCAACCTGCCTATTTCAATCTTTTCCGCCGCAACCACCCCCGGCTTGTCGCAGCGCCGGAATTTCTTGATGTCCAAGTACTGAACACCTTCCACCTCATGGGCTTGAGCATAAAGCTGGCTTAGATAAACGGGCTGCCCGAATGTAAGGTTATCCGGATGAAAGAGGCCGCGCTGGCCATCGGGCAGGAGGCGGTTGCCAAGTACTGCGAGCAACTCTTCTTCCACATCTCCCCGGAAGTGGCTCCGCCCGACATGGACCTCCATTTCGATCTCCAACGGGACATAGTGCGGGTTCTCGATTTCGATATCCCAACCAGCCATTCGGAGGGGCTCCAAACCCTTTTGCAGGGATGTTTTAAGTTTCTCATCAACCAGCCTTCCACCATAGCGATCCGCCAACAACACCGCGGTGAACCAACTGCCGGTCCAACGGAACGTGGCTGCGGCGTTTTGGATGTCCAGCGGGCAGCACCGCTTTGCCGCCTCGGCGTAATCCTTTGCCGTCACCGCGCGTTGTTGCTGACGGAAAGCAGCAGGGGCCCTATGACGCGCTTCCTGGATGGATTCCGGATCAGTCCCGCCGTCAGCGGGGAGTGGGTTGCGGATGGCATTTCCGCCTTTTCTCGAGCCGCCCTTTGCCAGCGCGCCAGTAAGGCGCTCGTCGTGGGTCACCAGCCAGGCAATGGCCTCGGAACCCACGTTGCCGGCCACTCCATTTCCAATGCGGTAGCTGGCCTTGAACAACGTGCCGGGCGCGGGCCGCAACCCGTGCTGGTCATCTCCAAAACGCAGAAAAGCTGCGCCGTTGGCCTCAATTTCCACGACGAAGTCTGAGTCCTCCGGTCCGATGTTCAACAAGTGACGTTTGACCTTCCATGATGCGGTTCGCGACTGCCAGAAGCTGCGGAGCCATATTCGCGGCAGCGCTTTTTGCGGATCAGTTTTCAACATAGTTGAGGCTGGCGTCCCCTCATCGTACAACGCAGCCTGCGTGAGAGGCCGCCGCTCGAGCGATGGGCGGAATCGTGGATTCACGGGGGTTGGCTGCGATTCCTGGCAACGCTCGCCGCCGCCGACGTCCGCGCGGAACATCACAACCTCTGGCACCTTAGCTCCAGCCCAATGCCGGTCTCGAAGGGTCTCCGTCTGTTTCCAAGCCTCTGCAAGCTCGAAATCCTCCTTGGAGCCGGCTCGAATTTCCTTGTGTCCCCACCCTCCAGGCCCGAGGGTCCGCCCGTGATCCGTTAAAACGATGTTCCCACGGGCAACCGTGATTGAAGTGTTGTCTATGGCATCGTGTGCGGCATCGGTCCTGGCAGAGATGCAAATCGGCGTGCGGAGGGCATCCTCTTGCATCCACTCGATTTCCGTAAGCGGGACTGGGGGATCGCCCGCTGGATCCTTCGCGTGCCGCACGTCCGTCAGTCGCACGGCGCAGCAGGCGCGCGTGTCCGAATCGTTTTCCTCGCCGGTCATCGGGTCGCGAAGCTCCTCGAAGAGCAACACATCGCCCTTTTTTAACTTCAAATTCTCTTTGAGCGTGGCACGTGTCGCGCCGCGCGGCAGACAGCAGCGACGGTCGCCCCAGGTGTAAAACGCTATCTCATTGTGTTCCCGATAGAGCGTCATATCGTGCATCGGCTCAAAAACCACGGCGCCTTGCTCCAAGGCGCGGTTGTATTCCTGAGAGGTTGGTTTGATGATAGGATTTTCGATCTGACCCTTGACGGCCTCTGCCGTTACGCCCGCCAGGAATTGGATCCTTTTCCTTTTTAGCTCGACCGTCTCGTCAACTTGCACCTGAACCCATGCTCGCGCGTTGCAACCGTCGTGCATCTGGTAATCTATCAGCCGAGCGTGACGGCAAACCGAAACCCGGCTGCGCGCAGTGTGCAGATAGGCTTCCGTCGCTATGGCATCCTGCTGGTAACTGAGGTGGTCTCCCACGTAAGCCAGCAGTTCAAGCAGCGCGATGCCCAAGTCGGAGACGTGGTCCTCTTTCCATTCCGGCATCACCGTAGCCAGGCGATTGAGCAACAGCCGCCGGAAACTGGAGTAATCTTTTGCGCGGTAGTCAATCGGCGGCTCCTCTCGCATGCTGTCAGGCCGCCACCGTTGAGGGCGTGGATCAATCTCGGTCCATTGGTTGAATCTGAACGCGAACTCTACGGTGGCAAGGGATGGGTCATAGCCGGGCGGCGGTTGCTGCGGGTGGTCCGGTTGCACCAACTGCAGGATGTAGGTCGAGAAATCGCCGAGAGGATTCACTTCAACAGAAAGAACTTTGGTGGTTGCGTTCGGAGGGTCTGCCTCGACACGAATCACCTCGATATTTCGAATACGCTCGCCACCCTCGATTCGAAAATTATCAGGCTCCAGCGGATGGCGTGACGGATCAAGGTCCTTAACGAAATGGACTTTCAACAGGCGCTCGCCGGCGGCTACCTCGATGAAATCAATGCCGTTCAGGTTGCTTGTCTCTAACACTTCGCGCCGTCGTTTGTCGCAACAAGAATAGATCATAGTCAAATGCCTCCCTGCCGGAATTGCACAGTGCGCTGTTGCTGGGTGTGCCGTACTTTGTAAGTCATCTCCACTCTAAACTCCGCCTCTTCGCTGGTCACCTGCAATTCCTGCACCTCGATCAGGTCTCCGAGGTATCGCTGGAGCGCTGCCTGGAGCGTGAATCGCAGCGCGCCGGCCAATTGCGGGGTGTTAGGCTCGAAAGCCATTTGCAGCAGCCCGCAACCGAAGTCGGGCCGGTTGACTCGCTCGCCCGGAGTGGTGAACAGCACCTGCTCGATCATCTGGCGGATGTGTTGGTCGTCGTCCGCGCGGGCGGTGCCGCCGCGCCCATCAAAGTGGAATGGAAACGCGAGATGTTTCATGTTCCTTTCACCCTGGTTTGGGTGACGACGACATTCAGCCCCGTGCCATTGGGAGTGCAAACCGCCTGGCTGTCCTGGAGCAACACTGCCTGGCCGTCGGCCTTGATGCGCGTCGCTGCCATCACCCATTGAGCGGTAACGCAGGGCACAGGCGCGCCGCTGATATTGTATGGGCAGCCGGCGATCGTGTACGGGCCCGATTGGGTTACGATAGGCAGGTTGCCCACCTTTACCCGCTGGCTCGGCACTGCCGGCTGCGCCTGGCCGCCGTGCAGGCAGAGCACCGTCGCACCTTGATGGAGAAGATAGCCCGCCATTACATTACCTCCAGCGCACCGTCGTTGATTGAAACATTGGCCGTCGCCAGCTTGATCTTCTGCGAGCCGTTGCTCAATTCGATGCCTTGGTCGTCCATAACCACCTTCATTCCGCTCTTGGTTTCGATGGTAATCCCCGCCGAGCCTTGCTGATCGTTGATGGTGATCGTGCCGCAGTCGGTCTTGAGGACTTTCTTTTCCGGAGCTGCATCAGATACCGGAACTTCGTCATCGCTCCAGAAACAGCCGCTCCAGATAGGGCAATCCAGGTCGCCCTGCTCAAACTCGATCCAAACAGAAGCGTTGACGGGCGGGATGAGGAACCATCCGACGCCCTTGCCGGCGTACGGGACGCAAGGAACGGCCCAGCGGCTCTCCTGGTCGCCAAGCACGTCGGGCGCGGTTACCTTTAAGCGCCCTCTCTTCCGGGGGTCTTTGTTATCGGAAACCTTCCCGCGATACTTGCCGAAGAATTTTTGAGGTTCGCTCATATCAGACCGTTTGCAGACTTCGCAACTAGCGCGTTGCGGCTGACGGTGAAGCTTTGCTTGTATTCGCCGCGCTTGATGTTGTGCGTGACGCTTTTGACGTAGTACAAGCCGTCGTAAGTCCTGCCCGCGCCGCGAACTTCCACGAGCCGGCGGGCTTTGAGCGGACTGCCGTAGCGAAAAACATCGAGCTGCCCCGATCCAGAGACGACATCAGCCGATTGGGCGGCCTTGGCGGTGGCAATCATCTTCGCCCGGTTTGTGCCGTACTTGTCGGGCACAGAAAGCTTCTGCCTGAGAAACGCCCGGGGAATTTTCTCACCCAAGGGAGGGTTCAGCCGTCTTATGTCGCCCGCCTTGTCCTGGTTTTTTTTGCCCGAATCGTCCTCCAGGAGATCAAATGAAAAGTCGCTCTTGGAGAATCCATCGAAACTGAAGCTAAGTGACTCGACATTGGAATGAGCATCCGAGTTGATGATCAGCGCGGGCTGTGCCTCGCCGTTTTTGTTCTCCCTCCCCCAGTAAGCCAGGTTCTTTCCGGCAGAAGGCCCCGGTTCAAGGTAAAAAACGTGGCCTGCGTGTTCGGCCAGCAGGTTGATGTGCTCCAAGTCAGTGCCTTTATGGCGGTAAGCGCCGTCATTAGCATCCGGTTTTTCGCGCATGGAACTATCCTCCACCTTCAACTCGAACCCATAATCAGGGTATTTGCCCAGGATTTCCCTCACTTGATCTTCGGCCGACTGGCCGGCGTAGCTGCGCTTGGCAGTTCGGTCTTCCAGGTCCATCATTCGGGTCAAATCCTCCCCTGTCACCGCCAGTGTAGATTGGCCGGGTTCGCTACTGGGCGCCAATTGCTGTTGGGTAATTACTCCATCCATCAAGACTGTCGCTGTGCCTTTTACCGTCACCATCACGATGACTCGCCGTGCCGGATCGAAGTAGCCGTCCGGCAGCAAAGACATATTGATTTGCGAGCGCTTGGATACTGCGAAAGTTAGTTGGAACCCGCTTCGCTGGCCCGAGGTGGTGGTGACTTCGACGCTCGTCAGAGCGTCTATCACCGCCTGTGAGACCGGCTCAGGCTTTTGGTCGCCTATAAGCAGGGAAAGATAGAAGCCTTTGTTCATGACTGGGTCGGGGCTGCGATTCCTGCGGGCAGCGTTATGCGCAGCGTCCGCCCGATTTCTTCCGTCAATTCATCCGGGCGAAGCGCGTTGTTGGCGTCGCAGATTCTCCAAAACTGCTCCGGATCCCCCAAATACTTCGCTGCCAGGTTGTCCAAACGGTCGCCCTGGGTAACTGTGTGCTCCTGGATCTCTTGAAATTGCTCCGCTTCAGGCACAAACCTGCGCTTGAGATAGACGACCGTTCTGCCCTCAATCGTGCCGCCTCTTGCGGCCTGGCCTTCCGGCAGCTCGAGCGTGGCCGTCTCGATGCCGCGGTAGCGGCTGTTGCTGGGAAAGGAAGAAGAATTCATGTGATTGCCTTTGCGCCGAAATCTCCGAGCTGGCCTCCGCTGCTTTTGCGGGCAAGTTGCTCTTTTTGCTCCAGGTAACTAATGAAGAATTGTCCGCTCAGGTGCGCGTGGCCAACGTCGTTCACGCTGAGCACGCGCATGCCAAGGCTTATTTTGGCACGAATCGGATTGAGCGAAGTGTCGAATGCTTCCTCCGTGATGCTGAATTCGGTCAACCGCACCGGCATCACCCGGCTCTTGCTCCACATGAAGAGGGTCAACGGCGCTTCGGCGGGCGCAATTTCCAGCCTGCCCGATTTGGCCTGCTGCTCAGCGTTTTTGAGTTGATCGCTCGACGGATAAACAAGCACCTCCAGTTCTGCCAGTTGCGGATGGATGCCGTAATCTGCCGCAGTCTTGTTGCTGTCCGGAAATTCCAGTTGATCTGTCGCGTCAATTTCGGCCTCGACCTTGATAGTTTCCACCGGCGGTCCCTTCAGCCGCAGCGCCTCCAGCGGATCTCCCCCTTCGCCTCCGACACCCTGCACCAGCAAACTGCGGCTGAGCGAATCCGGATTGTACTGCAGCGGAATGCTGCGCAGCACCTTGCCGTTCTCCGGATCAAGCAAGACGATGCCGCCTTTGAGGAGACGTGGGGAGTTGGGGAAGCTGCTCATATTCAAACAGGCCGACTTTTCTCATCCCTCTATCAGCAGATCTTCTGGAGCAACACCTCTGCTCCGTTGACTCTTCAGACGTGCCAGATAGAGCGCTTCCCTGACCTTCCGGTCTTCCCCAAGGGCAACGCGTTCCGCCAGTGCCCATCCGGACCTTTCCCTTTCGGACGGCAACCGCTTTGCGACGGATTGTAGTGCCTTAGCCCTGCCCGCGGTGGCCAGATACCCAGAGGCTAGGCCAGCATTCTGCGCCTGACTTCCTGGCTCGTGATAAGCATGCCGAGCCTCATTTAGCAACCCTTGCCATTGGACGTTCAGGAGCGAATGGTCGATGTTGCTAACGAGGGGCTCTGAAAGCGCGGCTAACATCTCAGCGTACCCGCGCGCGAAGAACATTCCAATTGCCTCCTCGGCTCCCAAATAGTTCGCTCTACCCATCGCATAAACGCCACCTCCCACCCACGCCGCAAAGGCTACGGAAGTGCCGATCACGGCGAACGCCGTGGTACCCACCGCTTGAGCCGCTGCACCAGCCACGGTCCTTACGGCCGTCACGATCATCTGCCTACCTGGCCTAATGTTCATCTCGAAGCTGACCTCGACCTCCCCATCGTACTTCGTCCCGAGGAAGGTCGCCTCGCCTGCTGGGAACTTATACTTGCCGGCGAATGTAATTGGTCTCTCCCAATCCGCATTAGCTGAGGCCTCCACACCGAGTGTCTTTCCGCCAAACTCGAATGCAAGCTTTGTAGCCTCGCCTGGTTTTCCCTCCACCTTAAGTTCAATTTCACCAAGCTCGGTATTGAGGCTCCTTGAGATTTCGACTTCTCCCTCGTTCGACAGCGAAACTCCTAGTTTATCACCTGTATGGGCCTTTCCCTTAAGCTCAACGGCCACGCCAAGCCCGACCGCTAGCCAACCGTAGTCCCTCATGGGAAACTCGTTATGGAGTACCCACCTCCCTTCGACGCTCGGTATTAGACTCGATAGTCTGTCGTTCTCAAGTTTCCGTGGCTCACCCTCGCCTCTTTGTCCCTTGCGTTGCAAGGCCAAGGCTCTACTCTGGCCGCAGCCTCTTCGTCTGGGCACCCTTTTCTTGGGCAACAAATCCTTTGGGCGGAATCCCCCAAGCACGCAGTCAGAGGCTCTATCAGCATTTCGCTCACAAGCAGCATCCGCCCACCGGACGCCGACAAGATTCTGAGAGTACGCGTCCTGCTGCAGAACGTGTGTCAGCTCATGTGCCAGCAGGCGACGGCCCGCAGACGAGTGCGGGGAATACTGCCCCGATGCGAACACCACGTCATGCCCGACCGTGTAGGCCAGCGCATCTAAGTTCCTCGCGGACCTGGCCGCCTTCTCGCCCGTATGCACGCGCACATGGCCAAACTCGTGCCCGAAGCGCGGCTCCATGAACGCCCGACTGGCCGCGTCCAGCGGCTGGCCGGGAGAGCGCAGCACCGCGTGGACGATGGGAGGGATTTCGGAATGCCGCGGGCTGCGGACCGAAGCCCCAGCCCTTTGTATTACCCCAGCCGGTGCGCGCATAGAACTGGAGGGAGCCGCGAAGGCCGGCTTCCGTCGAATTTGCGTTCGGGTGTTCAAAGTGGTTCGATTGGCTGGGATCGCGTCATTCACCACCTCCCCGGTGTTCCGTGGCAGGAGCCAAAGTACCTGATCGTCAACCCTACCAGGCTGCACGGTTGGATGGGCACAGTCGTGACGCCAATCCAAGCTGGGTAAGCCGCCGGACCGGATGAGCAACAACAGGCGGCATAAGCGTCCCGATGATCCTGATAGATTCGCGGGGTAAGCGTGGTCTGAACGAACGCCTGGTACAATGAGTACAGCGGCGAGCCCGGCAGGTCCATGAGCTTCTGTGCTGCGGCGAGTGTCTTCAGCCATGTCGGTGTGGCTGCTAAACGATCCTGCAAGAATTTGCGGACGCAATTGCCTGTGGTGCTATTTGGAGTGGTTGCGCACGCGCAAGTTGCATTGTTGACGTAGGCCAATGGAAGCCACCACGCATTGCTGGCGTACGCGGAGCAGTCGGAGTTGGCGATCCCGCTGGCCGGCCGGCACACGCCGGCAGGCGCGTCATCTGCAACTGAGTTGCTGAGGCTGCCATTGGCCGCCGACTGCTTTTGGAGACGACGCGGAGCTGACTGAATGGGCGCCCGGCAGCTTCCAAGCGCAGCGGGCGTCTGGCTGCGGTACGTGTAGAAATGAAGGTAATTGTCGTAGGGCCCATTTCCTCTCATCCAATGCCAGCAGTTGACCGGCCCCCATTTGCCGATGCAGGCCAGATCGCATCCACGGTGACAAAGCCCCAAGGGGTCCCCTCGCGCAGCGCAACGGTCGTAGCAGGCATCGTGGTCCCGGCAGCTTTGATGACTTCCGCAACGCAGCGATGAGTAAGTGCAGGTCGAATGACAAGCCCCCGTCGAATCCGGGGCGCAAATCCCCACGTCATAGTCCGCCGTGCAGGTGCTTGGGCAGTCGGGTCCGCAAGCGCCCCGGCAAAGCGAGCCGCTGGGGATATGCGGATCCGCCGGCAACAGGCCAAGGGATTCAGGCGACGGACACTTCACGGCTCCGCGGGACGGCGAAGGGCCGGCCCCAGCGGAAGACCGAGCATCCTCTGTCCGGGGCGGTTGAATGGCCGTGGGATTCGGTTTCCTCTGATCGCTCTGGCGTCTGACTCGGGCTGACTCGAAATGGCCTGAATCCATAGCGGAAGCAAAACCGCTGCCGACCACCTTACGACTCATCGCCGCCGCCTCCGCTTCATAATGATCTGAGGCAGGACCAACTTCCAACCTTCCATACGGGTGCGCCGTCCCTTGCTGCACGACATGTGTCAACTCATGCGCAAGAAGCTCACGCCCTTCGCCCGCACTCGGCGAGTAGCGCCCTGCCGCAAACACAATATCGCTCCCGACGGTATAGGCTAACGCATTGACCGCCTGCGCCGAAACCACGGCCTTTGCATCCGTATGCACGCGCACAGTGCTGAAGTCGTGGCCGAAACGCGGTTCCATAAAAGCGCGCAAAGCCGGATCGAGGGGCTGGCCGGGCGAGCGTAATACTTCGTGGACGATTGCGGGCGCTTCCGAGGGGCCGTCCTGGCTCGTGGCGCGGCGTTGCAGCCCCAGCCGCTTCTTGCGGCATTCCTCGCACTCGCCCGTGGGCCCAGGGGTGCCGCCGCAGGCGCATTTGCGCTGAAGCGCTCCCTTACCAGTGGGAACAAAGGATGGCTTGAGCGCAGGCTTCAACTTCGTGGCGGCTTGAAAATTCATTGCTGCATCCCTCCATAGACAGCTCGCGCAACCTGTTCGCCTATTGACTCGGCCTCGGTCCGCGGGTTCATCGGAAATGAGCCGCCAGCAAGGTCGGCCATTTCTTTGCTCCGCATCAGTACTTCTGGAGCGCCCTGTTCGGACAGCAGTCTGGTCAGTTCGCGTTCCACCGCCTCGCCTATGCGGTGACGGGCTGCGGGCTGGAAACCATCCAGCACGAGTTCGTTAATGCGGACCTCGATCGCTTGGGCTGGAGGCATCGCTGGCCGCTTCCTCAAGTTTCCTGCCTTGTGACCGCTCATGTCCAACCTCCGGCCTCCGATTCGGTGAGCGGCTTTTCCAATTTAGCGTATTCGCTCCTGGCAGCCTGGAGCAAATGAGACATCCGCACAGGCTCTTCCAAATCCGCAGCCAGGAAAGCCGCATTGAGCGCTATGTTTCGGATATTGCCGCCCGCCACGTTCAGCCGCGCCAGCCGGTTGACTTCCAGCCCTTCGCGCGGTGTGGCCGAGGGGAAGATGCGCTGCCAGATCCGGGCGCGCTGCACCGCGTCAGGGAAGGGGAACTGGACGATAAACCTGATGCGCCTAAGGAAGGCCGAATCGAGCGCAGATTTCATATTCGTGGTCAGGATTGCGAGGCCGCGATATGCCTCCATTCGCTGCAACAGGTAGCTCACTTCAATGTTGGCGTAGCGATCATGGCTGTCTTTGACCTCGCTGCGTTTCCCAAAAAGGGCGTCGGCCTCGTCAAAGAGCAGGATCGCCCCGCCTGCTTCGGCTGCGTCGAATATGCGCCGCAGGTTCTTTTCCGTTTCGCCAATGTATTTGCTCACCACCTGGCTGAGGTCTATGCGGTAAAGATCCAGTCGCAGTTCGTTGGCTAGCACTTCCGCAGCCATCGTCTTACCAGTGCCACTGGAGCCGGCGAATAGTGCGCTGACGCCCAAACCGCGACTGCCTTTATCCGCAAAGCCCCAGGCGTCATAGACCCGCGACCTCTGGCGAACGTGCATCGCAATCTCGCGCAAGCTGCGAAGCTGCTGCTCAGGCAGGACCAGATCATCCCAGTTGGCAACGGCCTCGATGCGCTGCGCGAGGTCATCCAGTTTTGGTCGACTATGGGCGCGGCACGCTTCCCAAAGCGATTGAGTGTCGAGCCCGGCGGCCTGGCTATCGCAGCGACTTTGCGCTTGAGCACAGGCTGATCGGATCGCGCTCTCGGTAAAGCTGAAATGGGCCACGAGCTGCGCCACCTGCCCATTGAGCCTTGCGGCCTGAGTTCCCAGAACTTGATTCCAAATCTCCCGCTGTTCGGCTGGCGCGGGCCTCTCAACGTCGAGTGCCACGGTCGAGCGCTGCTGCAGCGGCCTGCGGACGCGACATGAAACTACCAGCGCAGCGCGCACGTTCTCTATAAAGCGGCTCACCGCGCTCTCTCGCGCTGGATCGCCTGAAGCCAGGTCGTCGCACTCCAACAACAGCGCGCTCGGAAGCAGCGCCGCCTCGCGCGCCCACAGGCGCTGCAGGGACTCTATCTCGCCTGGACAAGCCGGCAGCAGGTTTGCTGACATCCGATGCAAGCCGAGTCGTAATGAGCTGCACGTCACTGCCACAATTCCGGCCTTGGTAGTAGCTTCCTCTCCCAGCAACTGGACCACCGGCAGCGCCGCGATGCCATTTGCCTGCGACCAGCAACTCGCGATTCGCTTCGCCACCTCCTGATGAGATGGCGCCAAGTCCCCTGCTCGATCAACCGGCTCGACCAGGCCCGCCAACCGCTCGTCCAGATGCGACACGCCCGTCAGGTAATGCAGCACGCGTTCGTCTATGCGTAGCGGCGCTGTGGTAAGAGTCGGGCCCGAGCCGGGCTCAATCAGGTGCCAGCGGCGAAGCGGCGCGGAAGGATTTAGCGCGCTCCAGTGTGCGTGCGGCAGCGCGGCCAGCGCGAGGCTCCAAGTGGGCAAGGTGTGAGTGCGCTCGCTCTGGGCTTCGGCGCAAAGCGCGGCGAACTGCGAGTCCAATTCGATTCCCGCGCATAGCAGCAGCGCGCTACACTCGAATGGCGACAAGCCGAAGATAGCGCAGAGGCTCTCGAGCGCAGGCGGCGCCGGCATTTCTGCCGCCGCTTGCCGCACCCCTGCCTCGATCTTCTTTGACGAGGCCTGGTTGCCCCGGCCCTGGCCACCACGCTTTCGGCGGCAATGCACCTCCAGTGCTGCCCGCACACCGGACAATGCCGCCATCAGGTATCGTTGATTGGCTTCGGACCAGTCTTTGGCTGGGCTGGTTTTCATGGGATAGTGACCTTTGGACCGACATACCCACCCTTCGCGTCGCTTAGTGGCTGGCTCTGAGCGCCATCCACTTGAACACGCACCAGATAAGCGCCGCGAGCGACGCCGGTGACCGGGAAGGCGATGGCGGCGGTATCAGATGCCTCGGGGGCGGTGATGCCATTGTCTTTCGGGGCCGGGAAGCTGTAGCTTGGTCGAGGGTCTTCGGCAGGCGACTCTGATATCTCGTTGAGTAGAAGCATTACCCGTTGAGTCCTGCCAACCTTCGGTGTGAATTTCACAGTGATCGTCGCAGAGAAAAGTTTCGTGCCATCCTTTGTCTTGCCGATTGCATCCGAGACAGCCACCTTGATTGTGGGATGCAGGATGAAGGGCGCCGCGTTCGACTCGAACCCGGCATGCGCGACGGGCGGCACACCCATCTCCATGGGCTGCACGAGCTGGACGGATTGCACCCCGGCACGCAACCCACTGGGCACAGGAAGGTTTATCTCTTCGTTGGAAATGTTTTGCGGATCAAGCGTTTGTTCGCTGCCTCCGATGCGGACCCGCGTAACGTCGCCTCGCAGTTGCTTGCCGCGGAGGAGCAGTGAGCTTTCCGGTGTGATGGGAGCCCTGGCGCCTTGGGCCGACTCAACGCTCTCGATTACAGGCTGGCGGAACGGCATCACAAAGACCTTTGGCTCGCGCACTGGCAGCGGCGTCATTGGTGAGTCGTCGGTGTCAATGAACACCACACTCGCCTGATAGGCCACCGAAAGAGTGTAAGCGGTCTGAAAGAACACCGACCACAACTTCGACAGTTCTTCCAGGGAAAGCGGTGTTGGCGTGAGTTTCACTCGCTCAACTTCCGCTCCGAGATTGGACACCCGGAGATCGCTAAATTCTGGCTTCCTCAGCGCCTGCTCGATGACTTTTCTCGTTAGTACCGGTTGCGCATGAAGGGAGGCCACGATTTTCCCCAGCACCACTTGCGGCAAAAGACGCTGCTCCTCGCCATAGCAGCTAATCAGGTAGTGGAGGTCCAGGGCCGCTCGAGGCCGCTGCACTACGTCTCCATTCGAGTTCCTCGTCGGCAAATCGTTATTTCGCCAGGCAGGGTTGGAGTTCACCTGGTAAAGGTAAATGTTCGCGCGAGCCGTCTGCTGCCGATCCCTTGCGTCGGCCCCGTCCGGACGTTGTGTCGTGACCCGAAAATCAGGCAGTCCTCCCGCAGGCTGGGCTTCTTCCAATACGTGCCGCAGCGTGGCCGTGACCGTGGCGATAGTGAGGTAATTGCTCATGCCTTGCCTTCGTTTCGTTGTGCCAGATAATCGTTAAGTCTTGGGAAGGTAGCCGGCGTCTTTTTGATCTTTGGGGGCGGTGCAGACGAGATAGCCCTCACTTCAATCCGTCCGATGCTGACGTGAATTGTGGGTACGGCTTCCGGCAGACCGCTGGAGCGGGCAGTCACCGATCTTTCAGGCACAACTCCCAAAGCGGTTCGAGGCGCTATGAGCGTCCTTGGTTGCAGGAGGGAAGGCGCGCGCGTCGGGAGGAAAGACCGACCCAATGAATGTGCGCTGATTTGGGGATTCTCGGTCGGCCAGTCCTTCGGTGGCATGTGCGGGTTCTCCGGCGCCGGTTGCACGGACTGAGTGACAGAGGGCACTTGCAATTTCACCGTTTCCACATCATCGCTCTGGGAGGGCTTCAGCATCCGACCACCGGACGGAACAGCCTGCTGGGGGCAAGCAGGCTCCCTGTCCATCAGGCGAGCAGGAGCATGGTGCGGTCTAGACGAGAACTTCTCTTTACCCTGCGACTCCGTGTCCTCCTGGATTGCTCCCGGAGTGAGAGGAGATTCTTCATGGATCTTGGGCGAATTCTCGATCGGACCCGCACCAACGTTCCTCGCCCGGTTGAGTTGACCGTCTCGACTGGATTGCTTCCCGGCTGTGGAGAACTCAGGCTCGGGTTCCCGCGTACTGACCGCGGCCGTCAATGTTCGTTCCACGGGATTTGCGCGTTCCTTGGTCTGGGAAGTACTTCGCGGTAGGACTTGACCAGGATTGGCTCCGGCTGTGACTGTTGTTTTTGGAGGCTCCAAAGTCTGGGACGGAACCTGCTCGATTGATTTGGGGAGATCAGAATCGGGGATTGAGCGCGCTTGGGATTCCAGAGCGGGGGTTGCTCGTGGCAGGCTCTTCGCTCCATGATGCGGAAACGATTGCGCCGACCGGCTCGGAGGTCCCACAGCGTGGGATGCTGATCGAGAATCATCTGCTTCTGGATACTCACTCTTGGGCTTCAGCTTAGGCAAGGGAGAGACACTTGCTTCGTTTGTTTCGTCAAGGCGCGCTGCGGCCAGCGGCGCGTGCTGCTTCTGGCGAGCGGAGAGATTGCGTTGGGCAATGCCGTCAGCCGCCGAAATAGCCGCCGCCAGAACGGCCGGAGGGCGTTGAATTTCTTCAGGCGGCCGCGGCTCAAGGAGCGGTCCGCTGCCTGGCAGGGGCTCGAATAGAAGAGGCAATCGTGGCTGGATCACGTTCGCCAGTCCCACTGCTCTTGCTGCGACATTTGTCAGGTAATCGCTCATCCTCCGATCAAGTTTAAGTAGGACCGCCGGCGGAGAGGATTGAGACTGAGGATTTCAGCCTCGCTCCAGCCATAAGCACCAGCCAGGCGATGGACGTCGAAGAGCAGCCGTTGCGCCCAGGCGTGCATCTCGCTCCAAAGGAATGAGACAATGTCAAAGACCGCCTGCCAGGCGTGATTACACGAAGGGCAGTTTACTGAAAGCTGGATATCACCGAGGGAGTCTGCCTCTGACATCCGATTTGAAACAGCATCCACGACCTTTGGAGGCAGGGAGGCCGTCGGCACCTTTTCCTGATCCCGCTTGGCAGACAGCACGCAGCGATCAAGCAACTGCTCTCTCGGCGCCGGCGACCCGGTAGAATCGGCCAGGGCCGCCAGGTCACCGGCGGTGGGGAGTCTGAAACGTATTTCGTGGTTGTCTATCACGAGCGATAGCTCCTCGGTAGTTTCAGCGCGGGGCGCAGACACTAAATCCACCGTGTCGAAAGTCAATTCCACACGCGTGTCACAGGCCGGGCAATTTGTTAAACCGACCAATCGCGGGCCGAAGAGGCGCCGGCGCAGGCCGAGCAACCGTTCGTCACGCTCGCCAGCAGTCAAGCTTGCCAGCGCACCGGCCTCCGCGTCCGGGAAGGCGGCGGCCAGCAAACACAACGCTCGATCCGCGAACGTTTGGCCCGCCCCCCGCTCCCAGACCATCAGTAGTTCGGCGTCGGAGAGCGTTCGCATGGGCGGCTAGGAAGATGGATTGGTGAATGAAGGTTCGCTCGGTTCTTTTACCTCCTGGTCGCGTTCCCATCCTTCGTTCTCCAGTTTCAGGTGATGAATGGCAACTGCGTTGGCATTCGCGTCCAGGTCGGGCAATGCCTGGTACTCCGATGCCCAGCACCGGTACACCTTGTAAGCAAGGGCCTTCTGGCCCGCCTCGTTATAGACTTCGATAATGATGTCCTTGCGGAAATCCTTGAGGGAAACCTCCTTTCCCAAACCGGCGCCGTAGTTCCAAACCTTGTTGGCCCACTTTTCGAACTCCGTATCGTGGGTCACGCCGCGTTCGAGGGTAATTGCCTCGTATTCCGTTCGCCCCGGCGATTTTCGGCTGCTGCTCGGATCGCCGCCTTCCCGGTGCTTCACCACCTCAGTCGTGCGCTTGAGTCCGCTGACTTTGCTGACGCCAGCCACGTACTTCCCGTCCCATTTGACCTGGAACTTGAAGTTTTTGTAGGGATCGAACCGCTGTGCATTGACGCTGAACTGAGCCATAAATTATCTCCTATGTTTCGATTTGCCCGGCCATCTGCTGAATCTTGATTACCACGAACTCCGCCGGTTTGAGCGGAGCGAAACCGACGAGGATATTCACGATGCCGTGGTCTATATCGTTCTGCGTAGTTGTTTCCTTGTCGCACTTGACGAAGTAGGCCTCGCGTGGCGTCAGGCCCTGAAATGCGTGTTGTCGGAACAAATCGTGCATGAATGCGCCGACATTCAGGCGGATTTGCGCCCAAAGCGGCTCATCGTTTGGCTCGAAGACGACCCATTTCAGGCTACGGTAAAGAGTCTCCTCGATGAAAAGGGCTGTCCGCCTCACTGGAATGTACTTCCATTCGGAACCTCGTTCGTCGCTTCCATGCAAAGTTCGGGTTCCCCAAAGTACCGGGCCGTAAACTGGTAGGTTGCGAATGCAGTTTATTGCCCGGATGTTCAGTTCTCCATTCTCCAAGTCCGTTAGTAGCTGGCGCACGCCACTTATGCCAACCAAACTCGCCTCCGTCCCGGCCGGAGCTTTCCAAACACCCCGATTCGTATCCGTCTTTGCATAAAGGCCAGCAACAAACCCGCAGGGCGGAAAATCGGATTGGCGGTTTTCATCCAAGGGATCAGGCGCGTTTACCCAGGGAAAGTAAAAAGCAGCATTGATCGCGTTGTCCCCAGTGAGGACACCATCTGGCCCTCCCGCATTCTGCAGGTTCAGGTAAGTGACGTTACGGGCACAATCGGCAATAAGAAAGGCGCGCCTCTCCCGACAAAAGCCCTGTAGGTCGCTCAAAGAGGATGGGTCAACCAGGCCTGGCACACACAACAGATTGAATATGTCCACTCGTCGAAGAAGTTTGTAGCCCTTCGGGCCGTTCGCATCTTTCAACTTCGTTAAGAAAGCAGGAGACTCGGGTTCCAGAGGATCGCCGTCCACCCCTTTCTCCAACCTTGGTGAAGGAGTGGCTGTGTCGACCGTAGGTGGCTTGCCTCCTGGCTTCATCGTCACTGATAGAACTGCAGACGCATGCGTCACCACGTCTTCAACAAAACGTGAATCATTACGGTCCACAGAAAGATTGTCGTACTTCTCGATGACTTCTTCGACGCTTGCGCCAGGCTTGACATACACGACCGCGAGGGAGAATCGGGTGGGCGCATCTCGGCGGCGCTTGATTGAAATCCCATAATCGTTCGCCCAGACTCCTTCGTTTTTCGCCGTAAGGGTGAAATCGCCTAGGACTCGAGTAGCTCGTTTGGCTTTATCGTCAACAAGTCGTAGGATGTAAGCCTTTTGTCCGCCGTTGGCGAAGAAATGATAGACGGAGTAGCCAAGCAGGCCGCGCGGATCCAAACCACCGAATGATCTCTGGTAATCCGCCCAGCTCGAAATGAGTTGCGCCTCATCTGCAGAGCCCTTGGCGGACCAACCGACGAATGCGGCTATCGATGTGGCCACCCCGGTGATGGCATGCACGCCGCTGGGGACTTCTTCAATATAGACGCCTGGGTAAGTAAGTGCTGATGGCATTTCGTTCCTCCGTTCTCAATGTTTAGTGTCTTTTTTCCGTGCTCATTTTGTCCTGTTGCTCATCGCTCTGATTTGGAAGACATGGGAGCGCCGCTTCACGAAACTTGCGTGTTATGCGCCCGATGCGGCCTCAATCTTAACCCGCAATTTCTCTACCACATTTGTCCTCCTGCCAGCCGCAAGAGCGTTATGCTCGCTTGTTTCCTTGTCCAATTCTGCCTGAATAGCTTCAAAACCAGCGGTTTTCTCCCGGGCTTGCCGCACTGCGACCTTCAAGGCTGCAAACGCTTCGTCCATTTGTTCTTTCAATTCTTTGACGGGCGTTAGCCGCGTCCTTTCCAAGGCCGCATCCAACTCGTTAAACAGAAATAGTGTTGCAGCATCTGCGGTTTTTTGTTCGCTTGTTCTTGACTCAATCTGTGTAACAAGCTCCTCGATGTCTTTGAGACCGATATCCAGATCCACTTGTTTGTTTTTCAATGCATCAAAGTCATTTTGAGCCTTTTGGAGGCATTCCACCGCCGTTTTGGCCTCATTGGCCGCGGCAGCCTTTGCTTCGATCAACTCACCGATGGCCTCCTCTTTCATCTTGATTTCGTCAAGTATCGGACCCTCCACCTCCTTAATCTCTTCTCCCAGTTCTTTGCGATGGGTTATGGATTCCCTCTTTCCGAGAAGCTTTTCCGGTTCTTTTCGGCGCTCCTTAAATTCTCTGAGTGTCTTATCGTAGCTCTCGATGGCTGCTCTCGCCTCGCTCTCGAATTGCTTGAACGTCTCCAAATCGGCCTCAAGACCGGCGGCCAAGCTTTGTTGGTCAATCAGCCCTTTCTTCTGCTGCTCGAGTTCTGTCAACGCATCCTCAAGCTGTTCCTGTATGGGTTTCTGCGGCATAGTGGCCTCCTGGGTCATTTACTTGGCCATCTGCTTTGTTTTCGAGATGCGCCTCTGATTCTCAGCCTGAGTTGGGCGGCAACCCTGCTGACGCCATACCCCGGTTGGTCCGCTTGCACGTGTTATCCGACTGACTCTACTCGTGTTCATTTTGTCCTCGCGGTGTGTCTAAATTCCCATTTGTTCCATGGATCTGAAATTCGCCTTAAAACGTCCCACAAGTCCCCGCGCTACAGGTGCTTGATGCCGCGAAAGTCTTACAAAACCATTCGGTATTGCGAACCGATCGATGTCGCGATGCCAATCCATATATTCAAATCAAAACTTCTCTTGCACGCATCTGACCGGCACAATCACTGGTTGGGCCAGTCCCTCAACCTCGACAACCGCGAACATTTCTCCATCGAGACCACCTTCCGAGAGCTCAGTGACTCGACCTTGAACCAAGGTTTTGCCGTGCAACTCTTTGAGAACTGCAGCCGACTCGGGGAAATACACGTCCTGGATCGCAAACTGAACCTGACGGTTTTTCACATAGTGCCGCTCTCCACGTCACCCTGTCTCTTCGGCAACAGTGGACGGTGAGGGCAACGCAAGACGCGTGCCAAAAGAAAAGAGCGAAAAGATTATTGGAGAAGAATCCCGCTGGCGTGCGGCTTTCAGTGCTCAAACCTTTTTCAGTTTGCGCCTCTTAACCTCGACGTTGCGGAAAGGATTTTCCGCATAGTGAAAACGCCTTCCGGAAAATCTCTTCCACCGTAGCAAGCACGCTCTAACGCTGGAGGCTTCAGCTTCGATTAGTAGTGCGAGATATCAGGGTTGCAAATCGTATTTGCGTATCTTGCTATAGACGCTCCGGGCCGTGATTCCCAATACTCGCGCCATTTGAGACTGATTTCCATGCGCGCGCCGCAGCACAGCCCCCAGAAGTGACCGTTCGCACGCTCGCAGACAGCTTACAAGATTTCCGCCATGGTCGTGGAGAAGGCTTTCCCACACTGCCAAGTCGTCGGTGCCTAATTCACTTACGATGATTGGATGGTCGTGATTGGGCTTGTGGCTTTGGGCTTCCTGCAGAGGACAAGCGGTTTCCCGTTTGCACAACTGGAGCCAAATCTCTGGCGGGAGATCACTCAAGGTGAGCGGCATACCAGTCTTCCTATTGACAAGTACCTGTCGGACCAGGTTTTCCAACTGGCGGACGTTTCCCGGCAATTCCAGGGTTGCAAGAGCTTCGAAAAACTCTGGAGCAGTTTCCAGATGCTCTCCCGGATGCAAGGCACGGTGTTTCGCCAGAAAGTGCTGCACAAGCGGTTCAACGTCAGATTGCCTCTCGCGCAGGGATGGCACGCGAACGGGAAGAACGTTGAGGCGTTGGAACAAATCGGCGCGAAACCTGCGTTGGACTGTTAATTCTCGCAGATCCTGATTCGTGGCGGCGACAACCCGCACACTCACTGAAACCTCCTGCTCTTCGCCCAAAGTTAACACCATGTTTTCCTGCAGCACACGAAGCAGCTTAGGCTGAAGATCCATCCCTAGATCGCCGATCTCGTCCAGGAATAGTACGCCTCCGTGCGCCGCGCGAATCAAGCCTTTGCGATCTCGCTCAGCCCCGGTAAAGGTTCCGCGCCGGTGGCCAAACAATTCGCTTTCGGCCAAAGTGGGGCTGAGCGCCGCGCAGTTCACGGCAATGAACGGTCCTTTGCAACGCTTGGGATCCAGCGCATGAATCGCATGTGCCAATAACTCCTTGCCGGTACCGGTCTCGCCCGTGAGAAGGGCCGGGAGATCGCTCAATGTACTGATACGAGCGATGCATCGAAACACCGCCAGCATAGCCTGGCTTGGCCCCACCACGCCCAGTCGTGTCATGGCATCTCTCGTGCGACAATCCTCGGTACGTCGCGCCGTCTCATCCCCCAACAACTGGCTCAGCAGGCGCCGCAGTTGCCCATCGAACCCTTGAGTGGCGCTGTCCAACAGATGGGAAGCTCCAGCCAAAAGGACAAGACACCGGCTGCGCAATGCCCAGCGTTCTAATCCGTCCGCAAAAGCCACAATCATGAATCCTCTCTGTCTGAAGGCGCGTATAGCCGGCAAGACGGAGCTGCTCGGGTCGGGCTCGGCTTCCAACGCGACCATGAGGATGCGGCCGCTGGTTGGCCAGTTGCCGGGATTTCCTTTGATTAGCCCCTCAACGAAGTAAGCTGTTCCACCGCAATCAGCGACGATCGGCCCGATTTGCTGCCGGCGCGGAGCACACTGGTCAAAAAGGACAACCAAGCCGATTCCATCCCCACCCGACCCTCCGCCCAACCCTGTTTCCTTTCGCTGGGCAGTGTCAGCAGGCACAAAACCACCAGTCGGCATAGGCTTTTTCTATTTCCTAACAGCACAAGCGAAAAGTCAACTTTTTGAAACGTATAGTGATGGTATAGAGCAATAGCGAAAGCGAGATGTGCTTTCCGAACCAATTAAGGTGGTCTGGTTTCTTACAGTCTCAGGAACTTCGAGACGGCTTCGTGTCGATCGTGCGCTCCAAGTTTCTTAAAAACCTTGGCCAGGTGCACATGGACGGTGCCGGGCGCTATGTTGAGGCTTTCAGCGATGGCCTTGTCAGGAAATCGCTCGAACAGTAGAGCCATAATTTGCTGCTCGCGGGGACTCAGTGCGGTAACTGATGACCTGGTTCCAATCAAGTGAAGGCAACTCACGATGGCCCTTTGGGCTTCAGGGCAGAGCGTGATGGTCCCCTGAGCTGCGCCAGTGACAGCATGCGCAAGATATTCGGCCTGTACCGGCCATACGAGATAGCCGGAGGCCCCGGCGATGAGCGAGAGCAGGATTCCTTGGGTGTCGCAACAAGTCGTGAGCACGATGATCGGCAGGTTTGGCAGGAAAATTTTGAGCTTCCGAGTGCAATCAATACCCGAAGAATCGGGCAGAAAACAATCCATCAACAACACAGTTGGCGGGTAACGGGGAATATTTTGGAGGGCCTCTTCCGTCGTGAAGTAGCTGTCCACCTTCCACCCAGGCGCACGGGCCCTCATCGTCTCTCGGACAAAACCGTGGGTGCTCTGGTCACCATCCAGCAAGGCGAGGTGAATCTTCGCCCGCGCGGCTGGGTCTTTCCAGCGTTTGGTGGTATCAAAGTGGCCACTCACGGTCGTGTTAAAGGTTCTATTATAAATACGGAGGCAAGGAGTCGTTTCTTACAAAAATCTCTCAATGGGTCTACTCCAGTTGATGTAATGTGTTGAGCTTTAGAGGGTTAAAGCCGAAGATTTTTTAATACTGGGAGACTTGGCCGACCAAACCAAAGATGGAGGATATTTCCAGCCTCTGGGTTTTCTTGCAGGTGCTGCCTCGACAAAGGGCTGAGTGGGGCTCTGAGCAAGGAGAGGAATTTTGTTGAAAGAAACAGTCTTTGGTCCCCTTACTCAGGGGCGAGCGGGCCACAACAAAACATTGCGTTTGGTGAAAGATGACGGCGAACTAATTCCGACGCGAAAATCCTTGCTGAGCCGGTTGAAGAACTGGAGTGATCACGAAGGATGGAAACTCTTCTTCGACACGTATTGGAAGTTGATCTACCACGCCGCCATCACCGCAGGGCTGACCGATGCAGAAGCGCAGGATGTAGTTCAGGAAACCCTCATCGCGGTTTCCAACAGGATCTCGACCTTTCATTACGATGCCAAGAGAGGTTTGTTCAAAGGCTGGCTGTTGCGCTTGACAAGTTGGCGAATCGCCGATCAATTCCGAAAACGGCAGCGAGGAGTACAGCACTCGGGGCAGAATTTTGACACTTCCATCAGAAAACCAAGGACTTCCACGGACTCGTCAACGACCTCCACGCAGGCGCCAACAGTCGAGCGCGTGGTCGATCCCTTCGGCTCAGAACTGGAAAGGACGTGGGATGAGGAATGGGAAAAGAATTTGAAGGACGCGGCCATCGCGCGAGTGAAAAGGAAAGTCGATGCTAAACAGTACCAGGTGTTCGATCTTTACGTCGTCAAAAGCTTGCCAGTTTCGAGGGTGACGCGATTGTTAAGAGTCAATCCCTGCAGCGTTTATGTGGCGAAATACCGAATCAGCAACTTGATTAAAAAGGAAATAGCCTATTTGCGAACCAAGCTGATTTAGGATCCGCTCTTGCCGTGTCGTTGGCCAGGGGGACAGTGTGAAGCATAGCTGGCGATAGGCGACCCCGCGCCGTATTGAAAGATGCCGGTCCGAAACCGAACGTCCGCAGCCGCGTGCCCTTCATCCACACAACCGCAGTATCAATAAGTCCAATGCGGCAGCTCGCCCTCGAACGGACAGGACACCTAATGATTGACGCTGACCAATCTGTAGCCTGAACAGGCCAGCCAAGAGCGGCCTTTTGCCGCTGCGCCAGTCCAGCCGACCGCAGGACCTATACTATCACTATACCTTTTTTCTGTTTGTTTCCCGGCCTCCCAGGGCATGTAATCGCGGCGGAAAAGAAATCATGAGCCGCCTTTCAACTCAAAGCCTTGTGCAGTTGGCTGTGCAGCAAAATTTCAAAATTTGTGGGTATTTCAATTTCTGATTGGGGTATGGAGCAAGTTCCTGAGCAGACGCAAAATGCATTCCGGCACATGCAAATATCGAAATCATCCTGAGCGTTCGCAACGCAATTCAAGAATTGAGTTCGTCATCTATTCTGGAGAAAAGGGGGCCTTGGAGAAGTGTGAACGGACCAAGCCGGCTGGAACCCGGAGGATTCAGGAGACATGGCGAGACCTCCGGCCAGCCCAGACGATTGCGCCACATTCGCCATCAGTTGTTGCAGGACTTCATCCATGGAGGTGAGCATGGATGGACGTGGCCGCTGGATGGACAACCGGTTTATCGAACGATTGTGGCGGAGCCTGAAGTACGAGGACATACTTGCAGGATTACTTGGACGGGCTGGATACTGGACGGGGATTGGGCAAATGGTTCCCGCAGTACAACACGCAACGGCCTCACCAAGCACTGCGCAACGCCACGCCGGCGCAGTGGTATCAGGATGCGGCCGCTTATGGGGCCAAGCCAGCGGCTTGGTCGTGGAAGCGCTTCTGAGCCGTGAGGCAGCGCCGAGCCGTTCAGCGACAGTGCTCAGACCAAATCAAGGACCGGGCTTGACCGAAAGCTTGGTCTGTGCGAAAAAACAAATGGACAAGACAACGAACCAGAAGGGAGCCAGCAATGACCTGTGCGTCCCTGGCTCCTTTCGGTTCAAATGGATTAGGAAAAGTTGTAGGAGCGCGACAGGATGCACCTTTGCGTGCGCACGCTTTTCTCCTATTTGTTGAACGGCAGGGGTGTGAAGTGGACCCCTTTGTTTAGACCACGGAGCGTGGAAATTAAGATATTAAGATATTACTCTCGGAGTCGGCTCGGTACGTTGTTTGTTCTGTTTTGTGCCGCTTCTTGGTTTGCGCTCTGGTTGGCGCTCACGATTGGGCGCATCAACACTCATCGTCATTTGGACAGTACGGTGGAGGTCATCGCGATCAAGGAAGGGGTGCAAAAGACGGCGGTAGAGCGTTATTTTTCCAAATTGGAGACGATTGGGAATACGTCCTTGACCTTAATAGGGGTGTTATGGGCGTTCCTGTTCCTCTCAGAGAAGAACAACGTCAGTCTGGACAGCGCGCCGAAGGTGATGTTGGTGTTCATGCCACATTTGTTTCTCCTGGCGTCATACCTGTGTTACTTCTTCGGTGACGACTTTCTAACCGCGCGGATGTTTTACAAGGAGACGTTCGATCCAGGATCGGCAGCGGTGGAATTCTGGCGGCGCAGCCAGATTTACTATTTTTTGGGCGGAGCGCTTTGTCTCGCCAACACCATTGTTGCGGTTCGCAAACGGAATCAACCATCATGAAAACATTTCCTTTTTACATCTCTGCCGGCATAACCTTAATGCTCGCCTGCGGGGCGGCGCTGGCCGACGACGCGAGGTTGGCAGTGGCTTTGGAAAATGCGCATTCGAAATCCGGCGGGTTCACGTGGCCAGAAGAAACCCGCCAAGAGCTATTGACGGAGTATCACTCCGCCAGCGCCGAGACGAAATCAAAAATCGAACGACTGCCCCAGGAAACGATCACCGGTGAACTGGTTGCTTATCTTACGGCGAAGGAAAAATCGCTCGCGGGTAACTCCCGCACCAATGCCGAATTTGGGGATTTCAAGTGGGAAAATGTGGGCCGGGACTGGCAATGGCAATCCATCCGATTGCAAGCTGTCGACACTGTTCCAATCAGGGAAGTAACCGCTGGACCAAACAAGACACCGCTGCATATCAGAAGAAACTTGGGCGCGAGCGAGCCGTTGGGACTGGCGATTCCTTGTTCAAAGCAAGGGTTGTTTTTGAGCGTGGTCACGGACAAGGGCAAGGTTTCATGGACGATGTACGGAGTCGTTGAAAACAACGTCCTCACGACGCCCATAGATTTCCCACAGGAGGGTTGTCGGGTGGATGTCAAATCAATCCCGGCGGCGGCGGACGTTTATTTCAACGGGAACAAGTTTCATAGACTCACCGACGTCAAAGTGGCGCGCGATGCCGGACCTTGCAAAGTAAAGATTCAAAAGGAGGGGTACGAACCATCGGAGGCGGAGAAAGATTTGGTGGACGGAGAAACTTGGGAGTTTAAAGCCGAGTTGAAACCGATTCATAAAAAGCAGCCATAGTTCCGGTGAAGAAACCCGCTTCGGACATTTGATCCTTTACCCGGTTTGGTTGCTGTTTTCATCGGCAGCAGACTGCGTCTGATTTTCTCCCGTTCGACTGAATCTTGTTCGTGAATTCGGCGGAGGGCCTTTCTACCCAGACGCTTGCCGATTTCTGCAAGACTGATACGTTTCGCTCCAGTTCCTCGTTGGCCTCCACATGAATACCAAGTTCGAGCCAGCCTTGAGCGGCGCGGAGATAATGGCTGTCCGGTTCTGGAAGGGCATTCATCTTGGCGGCCAAGATTCCCTGAGCTACTGTCGCCTGGTCAAAGGCACAGGGCTCCAAGTCCGAGCTGCCTAACTGAAAACTAAGTCGGAGTTCCCGCTCTGAGCGCGAGAAGAACGGAAAAAGAGAATTTCCGTTAGGAGTTCTTTTTGCTATTGACCGCGCGGGCTTAATAGGTGTTTGGTGATGAACCTCTGATAATTTGGACGTGCTCCAGCGGAGGATAGGGCAACGCAGGGATGCGACCTGAGCGCCGATCTGGAGGCTTGTGAACGGCAAGGTTCGGATCAGGGGGGCCGGCAACGGCAAATGGTTTTCCGGCTCACCAGGCATGGCGTGATGCTGCCAGAGCGCGGTCCGATGTCAACTTTGCGCCGCTCATGTGTCGTAGAGTTTTCAAAAGGAGACAAATCAGGGGTTTGTAGTTAGCAAAAGGAGACAAGGTCATTTGGGGAAATTGGAGAAGAGGAGGGCTTGCTCCCGAGCCGCTTCTGCAAGAGGGCGTTCACCTCGGCCGACCAAGCGAGTGCATGATCGCCGGCAGAAACGTTGGGCGTCCAGGCGGCTTCCTGCTGATGAGCACAGGCCGCCAGATAGTCAGCATAAAGCTTGTAAAAACGAGCTCGCGAAAGCCCCAGGCGGCCGACGGCGGTTTGGGTCTTGAGTTCCTCGGCCCGGAACGCCTGCCAGCACATGGCGAATTAGTGGGGGAGCACAGCGATGGGCCAGTTGGCGTTTTTGGATTTTTCATCCGGTGAACGTAACAGAACTGGGGGACGCTGTCCCCCAGACCCCCTGGGATTTATCACTTTAGGCTTGCTCCAGCAAGGAGGGATACTGAGGCTGGGATGCTGTAGTGGAAAGACTGCCCGACTTGCACTGACAGACGCAATCAACCAAGCCGGTTTATCCTCCGGGAGCTTGAGTTTGCGCGCCAGAATTACTGCCAACTCGCCGAATTTATCGGGCCATGGGACGGTTTGTTCGGTTGGCGAGTACCACAGGCCTCGGAAGGCCAGTAGGCTTCGGGATGCCCGGTTAAAATCATGCAGGATTTCTTTTTGCCATTGACCTCGGCTTGCTCCTCAAGGCAACTGAGAGCGGGGTCGAATCCGGTTATTCTCTGGCACCAAGCCTTCGCAAGAGGTCTGCGACTGCGCGTTGCTGGTAATCCATGGCACGCTTAAGCGGAGTGTTGCCAGCATGATCGCGGGCGTTTATGTCAGCGCCGGCTTGGACGAGCATGGTCACTGCGTCGGCAAACCCTTCTTGAGCGGCAACGTGGAGCGGCGTTTCGCCAGTTTTGTCTTTGGCTTCGATTTTCGCTCCCGCGTGTAGGAGAACTGCGATGACGTTAGTACAATTCCTAGAGGCGGCGGCGTGAAGCGGGGTGCGATGTGAGTCGTCTGGCAAGTTCACGGCGGCTGAGTTCGTTCCGAGAATGGCCCGAATGGTTTGTGCGTCGCACGCGAGGGAGTATTGATGAATCGGGCGATAATCGCTGTGGGGCGGGGCAAAAAGGAGGCATCCGCTTGTCAGGAGCAGGAGAGTAAAAGTGAGGGCAGAGAAGGTGCGGAGTTGCTGTTGCATACGTGATCGATTGAAAGATTAGTCTGGCACCTGCTGAAGAAGACTGCCAAACGTGGGGTGGCTGGTACCGCCCTGGCGTTTCATTTCCGCGACGCCCTCGCGGAAGGATTTTTGTAGCTCGGTCTCGGGAAACGGGATGGTGACGGCAAACGGGTTGGATTTCGGCTGCTGGCCCAGGTAGTCGTTCATGGCCGGAGCGGGCGGCGGCCTGGAGATTGGACTGTCGAAGCTCAGAGCTGCTGAAAGAGTTTCGACAGGGCGGGAATCAACCTCCGGGGAATAGGAGCCGTTGCCGAATTTTTCGCCGATGAACTTCAGGACCGACGTGTGATCGAATATATTATGAACGCAGGCCCCTGGTTTGACGAAAGGGGATACGACGTAGGCCGGGTCCGCGGGCCAAAGGACAGGAAGGAATCGTAAGTGGCATTGGGGGGAGGGTTGGTTGTTATGAGCGGCGGTGAGACGTGATCGAAGAAGCCGCCATGCTCATCGTAGCCAACGAAAGTGAGGGAACGGTTCCAGAATGACAAGCTGGATGTAACGGCGTTATATATCTGCATCAGAAATTCCTGGCCGTTGCTAATGCCAGAGGGCGCGTGGTCATCAGTCCAATGGCCAAAATGTGGTGCGTCCCCGTAAGTGGGTTCGACGAAAATTACCTGCGGCAGTTTTGAGGGAGGCGTTGACTCCAGGTCGATCTTGAGGCTTGTGAATGGTCGGAAATTATCGGTGGTGAGGATTCGTCGCACCCATCGCAACATGATCGTGAAAAAGGGAATGCCCTGGTGGTACACGCGTCAGCTTATGCCGCGCTGGTCGAGCCAATCGTAAATCAGGGGTTGTGAAGGGAGCGGGGTTTTATTGCTTTCAATCACTGAGCTGCCGCTCATAGCCATGAGCCGATTTGGCTGAGTGCCGGAGGGCACGGCGCAGAACCAGTGGTCGCAGATGGTGAAATAAGTCGCAAGGAAATGGTTTATAGGTGCCTCGTTCGCTCCGAAGTAGCCCATGACGAGGCGACGATGATCGGGGTTGGTGGAAACCTTCTGGGGAATCGCACTAACGAAGCCGTTCATGGGATACAGACCGTTGCTGAAAGCGCCTAAATGATTTGCAACGTTCTCGCGTTGATGGGGCGGATCGAAACCAGGCGGCAGAAAGTACGGATCGTCATTGCGAAAAGCCTGAAAGAGCTGATTGCCATCTGGATTGGCGAATTTCGTGAGCCAGACCGGGTCGGTGCTTTGTCCTTCGACGTCTGTTCGATTGTGAGGCGGGAGGCTGAGGTAGCCAAGCATGTGATCGAAGGAGCGGTTCTCCATCAAGACGATCACTACGGTTTTGATATCGTCGAGACTGGCCATGAGATGTCACCGGTCGAATCAAAATGTACCGCCCGCGGTCGAATCAAAATGTACCACCCAGGCAGGCTTGATTTAGTGTTTCAAGGTCGGGTTTTCAAGTTTTGTTTCGGATTTTCTTTGGTTAAGCTTGGGGTGCGGTTGGGGGGATAAGGCTCTGCAGAAGTGCAACCTGAGCACCCAATGCGCCCGTGGATTGCAGGAAAGCATCCCCCGGCCCAGCTTGCTGGGCCGGGTTTTGGTCTTTCTGGATGCTCTGCAAACACGGCTCAAAGCGAAAAACTTATCGTGTCTTGTCGGCAGCGCCGCCATTCTTTTTTTCCTTTTCGGCCTGCGCTTGCGGGGAAGCGCCGTCGCGCAACCGATAGCTTCGACCGGTGATTTGAATAATTTCGGCGTGGTGGAGAAAGCGGTCGAGAATGGCCGTGGCGGTGGGCGCGTCGTTGAGGAGCTTGCCCCATTCTTCGATGGGCCGGTTGGAGGTCATCAAGGTGGAGCGGTTTTCGTATCGGCGCAGGATGATCTCCAGGAGGATTTCTCCGGCTTTGGGCGGCAAGGTTTTGAGGCCCATGTCATCAATGATCAACAGGTCGGCTTTGAGGTAGCGGGCCAGGCAGCGGTTCAATTCGGCGGGAGAGGTCTCGGCCTGGAGTTCGCGGACCAAGTCAAAGATGGACCGATACAGTGCCACAAAACCGGCTTTAATGGCGTGCTGGCCGATGGCCTGGGCCAAATGGTTTTTGCCCAAACCCGGCGGCCCAATGAGCAGGACGTCCCGTCGTTGGCGAATGAACTGGCCGCTGGCCAGTTCATAAATTTGCTGGCGTTTGATCGTGGTGTTAAAACTCCAATCGAAGTCCTCCAGGGTTTTGGTGTCGCGGAAGCAGGCCAGTTTGCGGCGTCGTTCCAGTCGTTGCTCGCGCACGTTCAGTTCGTCCTGAAAGATCAGTTCCAAAAACTGTGCGTGCGGCAGTTGATGGCTTTGAGCTTCCTGCAGGCGCAGTTCCAGGCTGGTTAATAACCCCGAAAGCCGCAGCTTGCGGGCCGATTGAATGAGTTTGTGGTTCATGTGTCTTGGGGTTTGATGAAAATGCCGTATTCGCTCAAATCGCGGATGAGCGGGTGGTGCTGAGCAAAGGCAAGCTGGGTCTGGATTTCGTCTGAGCCCAACAGTGCGCGCACGTCGCGCAAACGCCAGGTTTGCTTGGCCAGGGCGCGCGCGCAGGCCTGGTTAATAGCGCCGAAGGAATGTAGCTGGCTCAAGCTCACTAGGCCCATGAGGGAGCGCATCCCTTCAATGCCGCGGTTTTGAACCAATGTCTGCGCCCACCTGGCGCAGTCGCTTCCCAGTTCGGAGGCGCGCCCTAGCCAATACGCCAGATTGGCTTGCAAGCTTCCCTGGCCGCCACCAATGGCCAGCACTTTGGAGAACTGGCCGGGCTCCAACCGGCGATGGATTTGGATCTGCTCCCAGCGTTGGTTGAAAATACGCACCTCCCGCTGGTCCCACCGGACCCACACTCGCTGGGCGATGTATTCGGGCGGCACTGCATAATAAGCCTTTTGATTCGACCGGTGACAAAATCTGTAAATCGGCGTGGAGGTGTTGGCTGATTGTGCCGGAAGCTTATGAGAAACGTGTTTGTCAATGGCGTTTTCAGGTCGATGTATTTGTGGCTGCGGTCTTGGATGGTTTGTCCACGCCTCAATCGCCTTCAATTTTGGCAGCTATATCGGTCTTGGTTCATTCTGGCCTGCTTCTTACTGTCGATGCTGTCGATGCTGTTCAGCGGTGCATTCGATATTCATCAGTTTTCCAGCGACTTCGGCCCGGAAGGATTGAAGCCGATCATTGCGCAGTGTCTCGTGGCAGCTTCGATCTTGATGGGGCTGCATGCAATGTATCTGATGCTGATGTTGTATCACCTGATCTTTCGGCATCCGGTGGAAGAGCAGATGTGGCTGGCAGGTTTGGCCTTTCCGATCATCTGTCTTGGGTATCTTGCGCACGCTATTCGTGACTACTTGAAAGGGCTAAAACACGACGAGTTTTCGCAGATTATCTCGGTGTTGCTTTCCACCCCCTTCTTTTTCTTCGTGGCCTACGCGATTCTGGCGATTCGTAGTTGGATTAAGTTGTGCATCGAATGGTGGCACAAACGGCATAAATCCTCAGAGGAGGATCCCGCACGTCCGACACAGCATGTCCGCGAAAGCTTCATGCGTGTGACGGACACCATCATGGTATTTGGACTGATCGTGATGTTGCTCGTTGGATTGAACACCAAAGAGGAGAAAAACGTGCCCACAACCGATGCCCCCGCGCAGATAGAGGCCGTGGGGGCTTCACTGGAAAACGCGTTAATTAAAATTGGCGCTGCCATCTTCAAGCGCGCAAACCCGAAAGACTACATCGTGCTGTCAGCATTGGTTTTCTATGCTGCAGCAGTGCTTTCTGCCAGGAGAAAGAGCGAAGAAAATCGTGAGACACTCTTGCTGGCATTTCGCCCTGAGTTTGCAGCATCCGCAGGAACACGTTGACAATGTTGACAGCACTGACAACGTTGACAGCGCAGAATGTTTGCAATGTGCCGAGCGTGATTGATGGTTGATGGAGCGTTATGCGTGTTTTTATCTGTTCGACGTGCTACGATCTGATTGACCTGAGGGCGGAATTGGAGGCGTTTTTTCGGGGTGCAGGCGTTAGTCCTGTATTGAGCGACCGACTGAACTCGGAGTTTGAGGTAAGACCAGACAGCAATTCCATTGAGACCTGCCTCGTGAATGTTCGGAATTGCGACGAATTCGTGATCGTGCTTTCCAGCCGATACGGCCCACGCCTAACCGCTGCCGGCTTCGAGGATGTTTCGGCGATGCACTTGGAGTACCTCGAAGCGCGAAGGCATCGTAAGCCGATACACATGTACGTCCGGGACCGGCTCGAAGCGGATTTTACTATCTGGCGGAACAACGGGAAGCGGCCGGATTTGAGCTTCGCGTGGTGCAAGGACGGAAAAGACCACAGGATTTTCGAGATCCTTGATGAACACCGTAAATTGGTCGAGGGAAGTGCCCAGAGCAATTGGCTCTGGGTGTTCAAGGATTCCGTGGAGTTGAAGGCCCGGTTAGGGGTCGATTTCAAGAGAGATCTCACTCGTGCGATTGTAACCAAATTGTTTGAAAACGGGCGCGTACCATTTTTGGAGGTGACCGGCAGACTGGCTGAGGCACCTAGTGGCGGGCATACCATCACCTTCGATCTCGTTATTCGTAACGCCGGAACCGCGGTGGCCCTGTCACCCCTTCTGGAGTTTAAGGGTGATAGTCTCAAATATCCTTTTCCAAGCTTGGCTGGTCAGAACGAACACCGCCTGCGGGTGCCGTATGGCAGGCCTGCCGGTTCCACGTTAAAGCTTCGTTCCCGTTTGAGCTATTCGATACTTGAAGGCCACGAATTTGCTGATGTGGCGGATCTCGTGGTGCCGCCGAATTGGGCAGAACCTGGAGCGGGCCGCGTAACTTACGAACGGAGGGAGCGACTCTACATTGGGGCTTCGCCAGACTGTCAGCTCGAATGAAGAGCCTACATTCCGCTCAGGGTAAACGGGCCATCGTAATCAACGGGTCAACGCTCCTTCGTTCCTCCTTCTGATGAACACCATGGAGCAAAAGGCACACGCAGGATGGAGTTGGCGGAAAGGTATGCTGGGGCGTGACCTCCTCCAGACTCTGCAGGCGATCTTGCGCGCATTGATTAGCTGGTGATTCGGTGATTCGTAAAACGAGAAGTGTCGGTGCTGTCGGTGGTGTCGGTGCGTCGGTGACATGTGATCGGATCGAGTGACGGCTACGTTGCGCTTCCGACTAATCGAAACGTTTTTCCGGCCACATCACCGAATGGAAACCCATGCAAGAATCCGCGCCGAAGAGACGGACGACGATCGCGGGGGGCGGCGGTTACGTGCCTGGCAATTTTGGCATATCCAAAGATCAACCGACCGACATCGCCCAAAAGGTGCGAGACATTTTGCGTTCCCCACCGGAAATGAAGCCGGCTAAATCGCAATCCAGCCTGCTGGTGCGTTGTCTCGGGCGCAAAGATGCGGCACGCCCCGCCCCGCGGTAGGGCGCGTCACTTTGCGCGCCGTTGGTTACCCTGAGGTGTCCATGAAACGGGGGTCAACCCCGTGTCAACCCCGGTCTTTGAAAGCGGACTCGAGTGTCGTTTCAAATCTAGCGGCACCACTGTTATCGTTTCGGAAGAGGTAGCCCATCCCTCCACTCGGAGCACCTGCCGGCACGCGTTGACTGAACACCCTCGTAATTGGCTGCGGAATCGGCCGCCCTTCGTCATCCTTGCTCCTTATCGTCTCGAAGCGTATGAGTAATTCCGCCATCGGAAGCAGCCCCGACTCATCTAGAGCTGTCTTGTCATCGTCCGCAGCAATGACGATCGATGTTACAAGTGACTTGGTCATGTACGAGATAATCGCAGGAACAAACATGTGTTCCTCTGAACACAACGGATGCCGAGCCGCTAGGTGGTCGATCCCATTGAGCACACAGAGGACATTACGACCGTCGGGATCTTTGACCCCGTCCGAGCGAACCGGCTTTTCATGGCGATTAGCCATGCCCTCGATGGAGACAACAGCACGGTGCATAAATTCTTCAGGCGGCAAATATCCCGGCGCAAAGTATACGATGTCCAACCGGCTCTTGCGCATCCACTGGCGAATGCAGCCAGCAGGTACCCCTTGGTGCATACAAATCTGCTCAAGTGTATTTACCGCGGCTTCGACATCATCCCGGAGAGAAAGCATGACGCCACAATTCTTTCTCCCGCTCCTCAAGTGATTTATTAGCGTGGCGTACGCGACATGGCTTTTCATTGCGCCGCGATGCCCGACCAAGGCGGTGCAGCAATGCTTGGGAAAACCTGAAATGGATCTGCCGTTGGCGGTTTTTCCCAAAGGCACGATCTTGCTAAATCCAGCTATCGGCACATCAATGCCAGCAGGGCGTTTCGGCGCGTCGGAGGCCGCGTTAAAGACGGCATGCACTCCGCCGAGTGCGGACAAATGCCTGTGAATTGATGGCATTATCAGAACTCCACCCTCATTTCGCTCCAAACCAACCCGACCAGATGCTGGGATGCCTTCAAGCGATTTAGTGGAGTCCGGCGCAGGGTAAATCTTAAGCAGATGCTCTCCCCGGGAATGATCCTGAAATCGCATTTTAACGATGCGGATATAATTGAGCAAATAATTACGCCGCAACCTGACCATCAGCCTAGTTTCAATGTCCGCCAAGTATGCAAAAGAGGGGTCATGGTCTTGGTCGTGTTCCCAATTTTGAATCAAAACCACAATCCAACACTTTCCCGTAAATGTGTTTTCAATCCGACGCAAAATATCTATGTCGGTGTATGTGACTCCGCACTTGCCCGCATCCAAGTTCAAGTCCCCTCCCGAATCGGGCCCTTCAGCTGTCCTTCGCGGCCCCTCGCCGACCATGCGGCTGCCCCACCTCACCTGCGTATTGAGAACATTCAGGCTGTCGATAACGACGATTTGCGGCTTTTTGGGCTCGTGCAACATCAGAAATTCCTTGCTCAGCAGGGCCGAAAAGAAACCGCCCGGCGTCGCCACGTTTTTGAACTTCTCTTCGTCAACAAATGTTATGCTATCTTGCTCGCAAGGCCATCCGAACGATTTTATGTTTTCCTTGATCGCCGCAACCGGACTTTCACAGGAATAGTAAACGCTCGTGATTTTCGTTTTCTTACCCTCTTCGTCTAGGATGTCAGGCTGAAACATTGCCGAGAGCCTTGAGCACATCTCCAGAACGAAAGTTGTTTTGCCAGTGCCTGGAGGCCCGCTTACCAGCCAAATGAGGGGTCGCCTTTTGTACCGTTGTAATTCGGCAGGGATCTCGATCCCGCCATTCAGAAGTGAATCGAACCAACACACCGGCTCTCCTCGCTTTTTTAGTGGAACAAGACGTGTGGCGTTTAGCTTTTCTCGATACATCACGGGACTAAGGAAGGTTCGCAATTTCATGGCGGTGGATCGCAGGTCTTGCAATCGAATAAGCGGTTATGTGGGTTTCATCGGCTGTCTGTTTGCAAAGAGATGGCTTTTCCGCATTTGACAGTTCCCGGCACGAATTGTCACGGCCATTCTGAATCCAAGTCTTTTTCCTCACTGCCCCTTCAAAAAACGCCAGCGAGTCCGCCAGTTCCCGTTTCGTCATCGTATTCTCCAATTCCTGCGGGATGAGCGAGAAGCGGTTCCTCGTCATCGCCGCGATGTCGGCGCGCGGGATTTGTCGCTCGATGCCTTGCGCAATGCGGGCGATGACGGCGGTCGGCGAGGTGGCTTCCCTGCCTCGATGTCGCCGTCTTGATGCGGGCCAAAAATGTCACCGGTCGAATCAAAATGTACCACCCAGGCAGGCTTGATTTAGTGTTTCAAGGTTGTGGCCGCCGGTTTGAACAGGGCCGGAAGGTTATCGCAACGATAGTTGCGTCATTCGTGCTCGGTTGTAAGCAACGTGCTGCACCGCTGACAATCGAGGTCGCGCCAAGCGACAACGACCGGGTGCGGGCTATGGATCGGATTGTCGGTCGCTTGCTCAGTGGCTGCTCTGAAGAAGAGTCCTGGCCAAACGACACTGAAGAATGGGCGGAAAATGTCGGTGTCGGTTTACACGCTGAGGACGTGGCCCTGGTCAAGATGCCAGGCTACCGCTGCCAAGAGTGGAGTCATTGAATTGAATGAACGCGGGAGAGAGCAAGACATACCAATGCGCAGGTTGTGATCGGGAGTTCGAAATCCTCCTGGAACCATCCTGTGTCGAAAATCCGAAAAAAGCGGAGAACTACCCGTATGCGGGCGAGCCGAAAGTCTGCCCGTTTTGCGGAGACCAACAACTTGTCTGCGAAGACTAAACCGGAAAGGAATAAACCCTATGGGACTCACGATCCATTATTCACTTAAAACGCGAGGCAGCGATGCCCATGCGCGAAAACTACTCAATGCACTGCACCAGACTGCCCACGATCTACCGTTGAAAGAACTCGGTGAGATCGTGGAATTGTCGGGCGATAAGCGCAATGCCGACCAACGCGATAAAGACGACCCGCTGCGCGGGCTTTTGATTGAGGCCGAAGAGTGTGTCGAGTTGCCTCGTTCCAATTATGAGAAACGCCAAGGCATCACTACTTACGTGCGCGTAGTGCCCACCAGCATCATTGCATTTACTGCCTGGCCGGGCGAAGGCTGTGAGGGATCCAACTTCGGCCTATGCCAATTCCCGGACACGATTGAGACCGATCGCGGCCCGATCAAAACCCGGCTCGCGGGCTGGTGCTGGGGGTCATTTTGTAAGACCCAGTATGCGAGTGACCCGAACTGCGGCGGTGTGCCCAACTTCCTGCGATGCCACTTGTCCGTCATTGCCCTGCTCGATAAGGCCAAAGAACTTGGCTGCCTGGAGCATGTGAGCGACGAGGGCCACTTCTGGGAGAAGCGCGATCTGCGAGCACTGGTTCAGGCGATTGGATCCTGGAATGAGATGCTTGCCGCGTTCGGCGGCAGGCTCAAAGATCTGTTGGGCGACGGCCCTCTGGGAGTCGAATCGGCCATCAACCACTATCCCAACTTCGAGCAACTCGAAGCGGCTGGCCAACCCAGGTTGCCGGCCGGATGGGAGAAGCTCGCCACGCTGATTGGACGCGTGGCAAGGGAGGCGCCAGCAAAATGAGCCAGCGCAATCGAACCAAACCATTACCAGCCGTGCGCGGCCAATACAACATCAATGGCTACGATGTCTGGATTGGTGGCCAGCTCGTTTACGCGGCCGGTAATCACGTCCAGGATTCCACCCAATACACCGCCTGTGAGCAGGACCGCCTCCCGTTAAGGACCATTCGCAAATTCTGCATCAAGACTGCCCGGGAGATAGCAATGGAGCGCGGCGGGCGCTTTGCGGGTGTGGAACGGGTAACCGACCCCTGCACGACGATTCGAAGTCGTGGTCTCTGAGAACAAAACTAATCCGGCGCTTGCGCTTTGGCCCTCGCCGGCCTTCGAAAGGAGCACACATGCAGAAACCGACAACTAAACAAATCCTCC
>WNGL01000611.1_pt1 | contig 47128 bp, 46 predicted proteins | sample 5400591 | NCBI WGS metagenome assembly WNGL01 (sample SAMN13153377, study PRJNA577476) | soil metagenome | isolation source: 80 cm soil or saprolite under Garry oak tree replicate 1 | place: USA:California | collected 2016-06-15 | reverse complement strand
CCAGCTCCCGGAAGACCTAGGTCGAGCGAGTTGATGCCCAACGCTTCCATCAAATGCAGGATATGCAGTTTTTCCTCGATCGACGGATCGCGCACCGACGGCGACTGCAAGCCGTCGCGCAGAGTCTCATCATTCAGCAGAACCCGGCCGGGCGGACGCAGCAAGGCAGGATCTTTCTGGTTCCAATCGTAAATGAGCTCCGAAGTTTTCACAGTCACTGAGGAGAGCCTGGGTGCCCGTCCAAGCTCTGCTTGGGCGGGTGTTTGAACCTATTTCTCCTTGGGCGGGATCGTCAGTCCGAACACCGAGAGTTGCCCTTCTCCGGCAACGTTTAGACCGCTGGGCGTTTCCGGGTTGGGGAGATACAACGTCTTGCAATGCTCGCAGCGATACACTTCCGCATTCTCTCCCCAGGCCTTCGCGACATCGCCGCACGCCTGTTCGACCGCGTCGGTCATGTAATACCAGCGTTTGAGATGTCCGCCGCAGAATTTGCCTTTGGCGTTCAGCTCATTGCAGGCGCGCTGTCCCGCCTTCTTGATTTTGACTTTGTGATGGGGAAGCTGCTGGAGAGCGATGTTGGTAGACCTGCCGGTTTCGGTTGTCGCCAAAGGAGCTATCCTCGTCGCTGCGGCTGAAAGACCGCCGATTCAGATTCAAGAACATTAACATTTTACTCGAAGGAGTTTTGCGGGGACCAGAAAGATGCCAGTTCAAGCTGTAGGCTGTGTTTGAATCTAGCGATATAACTTAAACGTGTTCCACAGAATGATGGCCAGCATGAACACGCCGATTAGCAAAAAACATATATTTGCAGCTTTCATGCTCAGCCTCAGTTGCGTTGCCTTCCAATAATCCCACCAGTTCCTCCAAACTCCAAACGCGATAAGAGCCCAGTACCGCCAGTTCAATACTCCGCGCTTACCAGGTACAATCCATTCGCCGGCGCGGTTGCTGCCGCCGCCGAGCGGTTGCGGGCCTCTAGAATCCGCGTGATGTCCACCGGAGGCAAGCTCCCTTTGCCGACCAGCACAAACGTCCCAACCAAATTCCGCACCATGTGATGAAGAAATCCGCTGCCACGCACTGTGTAGACGAACTCCTCCCCATCCTGCTCCCATGATGAGCAGAAGATACGCCGGATATTGGACATTTCTTCCTGGTCCCCGCGTTCCGGATCCACAGCCGCAAAAGAAGTGAAATCGTGCTCCCCCGCAATTAAGGCTGCGGCGCGGCGCATCGCACTCTCATCCAGAGGATACGGGTAGTGCCAAACGTACCGTGCCAGAAAGGGCGGACAAATCGGGCTTCGAAGCATTCGGTAACGATAAGTTTTTGCGCTGGGTAAAGCTGGCGACCTGGGCCAGCGCGTGGACGCCCGCATCGGTGCGTCCCGAGCCCTGGGGCAGTACCTTTTCGCCGGTCAATCGTCCAATAGCTGATGCCAGCGTACCCTGAATGGTGGCAGCGTCGGGCTGCACTTGCCATCCGGAAAATTCAGAGCCGTCGTAGGCCAGCACCAATTTGAGATTACGCATGAAGATTGCCGAGTCCTCGGCGACCCGCGCTTCATCTAACCCGCTTACAGATTTTTACAAAATTTTACGTTTGCCCGGGCCCTAGCATCGCCAAAAGAATGCACTCTGTCGGCTATACTATTGCACTTCCCTGAAAAGAAGGACTTCAGGCGCATATAGCGCGACCCGGCAAGAGTTATAGGAACCTTCACCGCGCCCTTTGCGTACCAGTCTTTGATCCGAGGAGCTATTGCCGTCTTTCAACGAAACCAGCCTTTATTTATGGAGATAAGCGAATGCATTTGCCTCGTTTGAATTCTGCCCCACGGCTGCTTGCAGGCTTTCTTATGGCCGGACTGCTGTCGACCACAGGCTGGACGCAGACCTCTCAGAACGCTACCCCCGCGGCGCTCCCGGCGGCGCCTTCCGCGCAACGTTCCGAAATAAAGGATTACACCAAGCCGCGCTCCCATTTCCCCAATCCGATTGGCCCGTACTTGCCACGCCACGTGCCGCCACCGGACTTGAACAACACTCCGCGGGTGGGGGCGCTGATACAGAATGGCAAGGTCATGTTGTCATTGAATGACGCCATTGCGCTGGCACTGGAAAACAACCTCGATATCGCCATTGCGCGCTACAACCTGAACATCGCTGACACCGACATCCTGCTGGCCAATGCGGGGCAGTCCACACGCGGTGTCAACACAGGCGTGGTGCAAGGAACGCCGGGCGGCGGCGTGGGCGGCATCGGAGGCAGCTCTACATCCGGGTCGCAAGGCGGCGGGGCCGGCGGTACCACGACCGGCGCCGGCGGTGCGGGAACCGGAAGTTCCGGACTGGTTACTTCTACGCTGGGTGTGGGTTCACCGGTGCCGAGCTTTGACCCGATCGTCACTGGAACGTTGTCTATTGACCATGCCAATTCGCCGACGTCGAATGCCTTTGCGGGCGTACCCGTAGTCCAGCAAAATACCGGCACGGCCAATTTCTTTTATCAGCAAGGGTTCCACTGGGGCACGAACATGACAGTGGGATTCAACAACAACCGCATCACTACCAATCAACCGTTTACCACCTTTAGCCCGACCCTCAATTCCAATTTCCGCTTCACGCTCACGCAACCGTTATTGCAGGGCTTCGGCTTGCTGCCGACCACCCGATTCATTCGCATCGCCAAGAACAACCGCGAGATCTCCGATGTCGCCTTTCGTTTGCAGGTGATCACCACGGTGAATCAGATCCAGAACATTTACTGGGACCTGGTCAACGCCTACGAGAACGTGAAGGTGCAGCAGGAATCGCTGGCCCTGGCGGAAAAGACGCTCTCCGACAATAAGAAGCAGGTGGAGATTGGCACCCTGGCACCGATTGAAATTGTGCGTGCGCAGAGCGTAGTGTCCACGGATCAGCAGACGCTGACTGTGGCTCAGACTAATCTTCAATTGCAGCAGTTGCTGATGAAGAACGCACTAAGCCGCACTCTTGTGGATCCGGTGCTGGCCGAAGCGGAAGTGGTTCCCACCTCCACTATGGTAGTTCCCCCCACGGAGCCCGTGGTACCGATTCAAGATTTGGTAAATGACGCGCTTCATCATCGCGCCGAACTGGCCGAATCTCGGATCGACCTCACCAACCGCGATCTTAATAACCAGTCGGCAAAGAATGCTTTGCTGCCGTCACTCGGGATGTTTGCCTATTATGGCGGCACCGGGCTGGGTGGCTCGTTCAATCCGAACGCCCGAATTTGCGCGACTCCTACCCAAACCTTCTGCACCCAGCCTGCCGATATTCCCCCCAGCACCAGCATTGGAGGAACCATTGGGCAGCTCTTCGACTCGAGCGCTCCGGATAAAGGTGTCGGACTGAGCTTGACCATTCCGCTGCGGAACCGCGCAGCACAGGCCAACCAGGTTCGCGCCGAATTGGAATACCGGCAGTCCCAGATGCGCCTGCAACAGCTGGAGAACCAGGTGCGCATCGAAGTGCGCAACGCTCAGTTCGCCGTGCAGCAGAACCGGGCCAGCGTGGAAGCGGCGCGAGCCGCGGTCGAACTGGGCCGGCAGTCGCTGGACGCCGAGCAGAAAAAGTATGCCCTTGGAGCGTCCACCACTACGCTGGTGCTGCAGAACCAGCGTGACTTGGCACAGGCGGAGTCGAATCTGGTATCGGCGATGTCCGCTTATGAGAAGTCCCGGGTGGAACTGGATCGCGCCATCGGCTTTACCTTGGATCGTCTGGGGATTCTGGTTGCCGATGCCGAGCGCGGGCAGGTAACCAAGATGCCGGCCGTGCCATACGTCACCGAGCGCCAGGGCTTGACGCCTGAGGTCACACAGCCGCAACAGCCGCAACCACAGGCACAGCCACAACAACCACAGCAGCCGCCACAGTGATATAGAGTTAAGGGGTTAGAACTTCGATCCGATTTCGGAGCGGAGAGCTAACCTCTTGGGTTGAGATTGTCCGGCGTTTACAAACTATATCTAATAGCTAACATTTTGATGGCTGCGATATGAGCGCGGAGGGCAGCATCTTTGAGCTTCGCCCTGCTCCATCTCAGCCGCGTCGCTGCTGGGCCATTGGGACTGCTATTAAAGGGCATTCCAGAGCATGCGGCGGCTCGTTTTTTGTCCTGACCGGACCGCCTTCAGCTCATTTCTATCATAACTAATAGATAACACGTAGGTTACGCTATCAGTTCCTGCCTTCACGCCTGCTGTTTCACGAGGGTGCGCGTTTTCTGTATCGGTTGGGCACTGCACATCGCCACTTCAACCAAAAGGGCTGAATGCTGACGGCTAAGTGCTGAGTGCTGATTGCCAGTTCATGGTGCTTGATCTTGTGTCCCGAGGTATCCTTTCCGCGTGACCCTCTCCGTCGTCCTGATCACTTACAACGAAGAAACTAATCTGCCTCGCACTGTCGAAGGCCTCGCGCCGCTGGTGCGCGACGGCCAAGGCGAGATTGTGGTTGTGGATTCCGGGTCAACCGATCGCACTCTGGAGATCGCCCGCGCGCATGGCGCGAAAGTATTCGTCGAGCCGTGGAAGGGATTTGCAGCTCAGAAAAATTCGGCAATGGACAAGGCTTCCGGAGACTGGGTGCTCCAGTTAGACGCGGATGAGGCTTTGGAACCTGGCTTGACAGAAGAGATAGCCGCGATGCTGCGCGACCAGCCGCCCGTGAGTGGCTATTGGATTCCCCGCAAGAATTTCTTTTTAGGACGCTGGATCAAACATGGTGGATTTTATCCCGACCCTAAGCTGCGCCTGGTTCGTCGGGGAGCGGGCCGGTTTGTGGAGTACGGTGCCCATCCCACCATGAAAGTCGATGGAAGCACCGGCAGATTCTCGCACGCCTTGCTGCACCACGCGTATCCCACGCTGCGCGGTTACATCGACCACATGAACAGCTACTCCTCGATGGGAGCCGAGACTGCCGCTAAAAGGGGACAAAGCCGTTTCAGTGTTCTCAATATTGTCGCGCGGCCCGTCCTGACCTTCATCTACAACTATTTTTTCCGGCTCGGTTTTCTGGATGGGCGTGAAGGATTGCTGCTGCATCTTTATCACTCAGCATACGTATCGTGGAAATATGCTAAGGCTTGGGAGTTGGGACGCAGCAAGTAAGTTCCGGCGAACTGGGGAAGCTCAGCCCGCCCGGGTTCCGTCCGGTACCGGATTCTCAGGCATGGCCAAGACTGGCATCACACCGTCCGCGTAACCGATATCGAACAACATTCCTTCAGAAGTCACGCCTCGCATTTTGCGCGCTTCCAGGTTGACCACGAATAACGCCTGCTTACCTTCAAGGTCGCCTGGCTTGGCACGCTCTTGCTTGAGGCCGGCAACAATGGTGCGCTCATGATCGCCGAAACTTACTCGAAGTTGCACCAGCTTGTCCGAACCGGGCACGTCGGCGACGGAGCGAATTGTGCCCACGCGAATGTCAATCTGATTCAGCACTTCAATCGAGATAGCAGGTTTGACCGGAGCAGGCTTCATGCCTGCATTCTATGCGACGCTTGGGGGCATCAAGGGCTTGGTATGCCGAAGCGTGGCAAGCAACGTCTCTGACGAGGTATCATCCAAGTTAAGCAGAGATCAGGAACCGCATGCCTGAAAAGAAGCCTCAAGTCGCAGACAGCGCGATTGCAGATGTCTTTGAAGGACGACACCTGTCTGCCGCCGAAAAACAGTGGGCGGAAAAGACGCTGGCGCCTACCCTGGAAAAAACTCCAGAGAAGCCGATTGGCGCGCCTACTGGCACCAATCTCGATGAGCACGGAAATGCCCGCTTCACCACAATTTCCGGAGTTCCCATTCGCCGACTTTACACCGAGGCAGATTTGCCGGAGGATTGGAACTACGAACAGTACCTGGGCTATCCGGGGCAACCACCGTACGCTCGCGGCATTCACGCCACCGGATATCGCGGCAAGCTGTACACCATGCGTCAGTTTTCCGGCTTCGCGTCGCCCGAGGAAACCAATCAGCGCTACAAATATTTGCTGGAGCACGGCGGCAGCGGATTGTCGGTGGCGTTCGATCTCCCCACTCTGATGGGATACGACTCCGACCATCCTGCAAGCGAAGGCGAAGTTGGAAAATGCGGTGTAGCCATTGATTCCCTTGAAGACATGGAGATCCTTTTCAACGGCATCGATCTCGAGAAGACCACGGTTTCGATGACCATCAACTCTCCGGCCTCGGTGTTATGGGCTATGTATTTGGTGGTGGCGGAAAAGCAGGGCGCGGACTGGAAGAAGATTTCTGGAACGATTCAGAACGACATTCTCAAAGAATACATCGCGCAGAAGGAATACATATATCCGCCGGCGCCATCGATGCGCCTGGTAGTGGACACGTTCGAGTTTGGTTCGAAGTTCACGCCACGTTTCAACACGATTTCGATCAGTGGATATCACATTCGCGAAGCCGGGTCGACCGCGCTACAGGAACTAGCATTCACGCTTTATGACGGCGTGGAATATGTAGAATGGGCGCGCCGCCGCGGACTCGATGTGGATGAATTCGGACCGCGGCTAAGCTTCTTTTTCAACGCGCACAACGATTTTTTCGAAGAGATCGCCAAGTACCGTGCCGCACGCAAAATCTGGTATCAGGTAATGAAAGAGCGTTTCGCGGCCAAGAGCGATCGAACCCGGTTGATGCGCTTCCATACTCAGACCGCAGGAGTCTCGCTTCCCGCACAGCAACCAATGAACAACATTGCCAGAGTGGCAATCCAGGCAATGGCGGCGGTTCTGGGTGGAACTCAGTCGCTTCACACCGACGCCTACGACGAAGCTTTGGCCCTGCCAACCGAGCAAGCGGCGGGGATCGCGTTGCGAACCCAACAGATCATCGCCTATGAAACAGGCGTCACTCAGACCGTGGATCCGTTGGGCGGGTCTTACTTTCTTGAAGCCTTAACGCTGCAAATGGAAAAGGGCGCCTTCGATTACTTCAAAAAGCTGGACGCGATGGGCGGAATGGTAAAGGCAATCGAGCGAGGATATCCGCAAAAAGAAATCGCGGAATCCGCCTACCAATATCAACGAGCGGTCGAAGCTAAAGAAAAAATTATTGTCGGCGTGAACGAATTTGTAGTTGAGGAGCAGTCTCCCAACACTCTCTACATCGATGAGTCCGTCGCCCAACAGCAAAGTGCAAAACTAAAAACGCTGCGGGCGCGGCGATCGAATGAAGAGGTGCAACGCCGCCTGGCAGCCCTGAAGAAAGCCGCAGCCCAGCAGCCTCAAGCCGGAACCAACGGCAATGTGTCTGAAGCCAATACCATGCCTTACATCATCGACGCGGTGCGGGCCTATGCGACGGTAGGCGAGATTTGTGCGGCTCTGCGGGAAGTGTACGGGACATATACCGAAGTCAGCGTGACGTAAATTTACGATTGACGATTGTCGATTTACGATTTAAAACACTTCGCTTGCGAACTTCCACTCGAAGACGATTTCTCACGCAGTGCTGCGGGACGATGGCAGCGGCTTACTTTCTGCCGCTATCGGCACTCGCGACAGCATCCGGCCCCGATCTGCATTTCCCTTCGCAGCCGCGCGAACGGATTGCGATTGCGTCTTATCCGTTTCGGGAGTTCATTGCGGGTGAGGGGCACAAGAGCGGCAATCCAACTATTGAACTGAAAGATTTTGCCGCGCATGTGATGGCAAAATTCAACATCAACAAGATCGAACCCTGGACCGGACATTTCCCTTCGACTGATGCCAAATATCTGGATGAATTTCGGACGGCCGTGGAGAAGACGCACGGAGCCGTCGTGAATATCGCAGTCGATGGGGAGCACAGCCCGTATGCGATGGATCGGGCCGAGCGCGACCGTGCGATTGCGTTTAGCAAACAATGGGTGGACGCAGCTTCCGCCATCGGTTCTCCCAGCATCCGCACCAATATTCCACCAGCGAAGGATTCAAAGCCAGACTTGGAGCGCACCGCCGACAGTCTGGCTCGCGTGGCGGATTATGCGTCCACAAAGAACGTGGTGGTGAATCTCGAGAACGACAATCCAGTCAGCGAAGAGCCGTTTTTCCTGGTGAAGGTCATTGAAAAAGTGAATAGCCCGTGGTTGCACGCGCTGCCTGATTTCGCCAATACGCTGGCAAGATACGACGAGAAGCACGCTTACGACGGCATCAATGCGATGTTCGCGCATGCTTACTGCATTTCTCATGTGAAGGACAGCGAAGCCGATGAGCATGGCAAGCTAGTTCACGTGGACATGGCAAAGACATTTGGGTTCATGAAGCAGCATGGATATAGAGGTTACTGCTCGATGGAGTGGGATCGTCCGGGCGATCCTTACCAGGGGACAGCGGGTCTGATCGAAACGACGCTGCAGTATCTTTCCTAGTTTGCAATACGTGAGTATTTTGTTTGCACCGCTGCTCTCGTATTGTTCATCTCGTAATTGGTAACGAGACTTGCTGGACAATCCAAACCTATGCGAAAAGCTGTCCTCCACTTGAAGCAATCCGATCCGCTCTTGCGGGCCATCATGGAGCGTGTCGGCGCTTTCAAGATGAATTACGACGAGCCTCAGTTTGCTAGTCTGGCGGAAGCCATTGTTTACCAACAGCTCCATGGCAAGGCAGCGGCAACCATCTTTAAGCGGTTGACCGATCTCGCCGGGCTGCCCCTCACTCCGCCGGGAATCTTGAAGTTGTCTGAAGAGCAGATGCGCGGTGTGGGACTTTCCAAACAAAAGCTTTCGTACCTGCGCGATCTGGCCTCGAAAACCCAAAGCGGAGAACTCGATTTCGCCCGGTTACCTGAAATGCCAGACGACGAAGTAATCAAACATCTGACATCGGTCAAAGGAATCGGAGTGTGGACGGCGCACATGTTTCTGATGTTCGCGCTGCGGCGCCCGAACGTCTTGCCTACTGGCGATTACGGTATCCAGGCCGCGATTCGCAAACACTATCGCAAGCGCAAGATGCCCAAACCGGCGCAGATGGAAAAAATCGCGAAATGCTGGGAACCCTACCGGTCAGTCGCGTGCTGGTATTTGTGGCGGAGTTTGGATGTGAAGACGATGTAGGGGAAGGCGAGGGACGAAGTACGATTTACGATTTACGATTTCTAATTTACGATTTCCAATTTTCAATTTTCAATTGGAGAGTCCAGACTGGCGGCAGCTGACACCTGACACCTAAGACCTGCGACCTGACACCAGCCTCTTCCGACATTCTGTGTTTTAATGAACCCATGACCGAGCAGAAGATCCGCGTGCTGGTGGCCAAGCCGGGGCTGGACGGGCATGATCGCGGCGCAAAAGTTATCGCCCGGGCACTTCGCGATGCCGGCATGGAAGTCATCTATACCGGGCTGCGCCAGACGCCTGAGATGATCGTGAACGCGGCGTTGCAGGAAGACGTCAACGTAATCGGGCTTTCGATTCTTTCCGGCGCGCACAATGCCATCATCCCGCGAGTAATGGATTTGTTGAAGCAGAACAAAATGGACGATGTGCTGGTAGTGCTCGGCGGAATTATCCCCGACCAAGACGTGGCGAGCATGAAAAGTCTCGGGGTGGCAGCCATTTTTCAGCCGGGCACGGCGATGGACAATATCGTCCAATTCATCCGCACTCATGTGAAGCCGCACGGCGTGCCGACGGCCGGTTGATGGCTGAGATCAACACTTCCCGATTGCGGGAACTCCTGGCCCGCACCGTGGGGCCGGCTCCCTGGTATTGGAAAACTTTTCCAAAGTTGCACGCCGCCTCGGGGCAGCCCTTTTCCTGGATTCATCACGGTGAGCAAGGTCCACTGGCTTATCTGGTTACGCTGGTCCTGGAGCAGGAGCCCAACAAAGCTCGACTTGCGTTGAATACTTATTGCCGACCGTTCCCAATGCCGTCTAATCAAGTGGGCGTCTGGTGTCCGGAAGGCAGAAGCATCCGCCTCACGTGTTTTGACACGGAGAAACTCGCGGCTTTTGACTTGGCGGAAATTGCGGGCTGGTTCAAGCAATCCTCTGAACGCATTTACGCAGCGACCGAGCCCTTGGCGGAATTCGAAGTTCCACATGCGCTCGAAGCCGGGATGCACAAGGTCGAAGTGCCTGCAGATTTTCGCGCCGTTGACGAGCTAGTCGTTCCCACCAGTTATCCGGCGAAGAGTGATGATGATCCGGCGTTCGCGCTGTATGTTTTCTATCCCCAGGCAGGCCTGGTGGAGGTGTTGCCGCAAAAGTGGTTCACGGCCAGCGAATATGAAGTCGGCCGGCAGTGGATCACGCGGGCTGCACGTGATTCCGAGTCGCACCGAATTTTCGGCGAGTGTTTCGGAGTCGGAAGTTTTTTGCTCCAAGAAGATGGATGCCGGCTGGAGAAGTGGATGGAAAAAAGCGGCACTTAGCATTTAGCCAGTAGCGCTGGCGTCTCGCCGGCTTTGGCACCTAAGTCTTGGGGAAGTCGGCCGAAATATCACGCACCGTGCCTCAAAAACATTTAAGTATCGAACAAATCAATGGCATTCACGTATTGCGCCTTCAGTCGGATGACGGCATGAACCGGTTGACGACTGCATGCGTTCTGGAACTTAGAAACGCGCTGGAGGCGCTGGCCGGTCAGATCCAAGCACTGATCATCACGGGAAATCAAAAATTCTTTTCCGCGGGCGGATCTCCACGAAATTGCGGCTTTGAGTGGTCCATCGGGATTGGAGTTTTCCCAGATGGGTCAGCGTTTGATGAATTCGATCGAATGTTTCCCTGCTCCGGTTTACGCGGCGATCTCCGGCTACTGCATGGGGGGCGGGCTTGATCTGGCCCTGGCCTGCCATCGGCGGATCGCTTCCCCGAATGCAATTTTCGGACATCGAGGAGCCGCTCTCGGCTTGATTACGGGCTGGGGCGGAACACAACGGCTTCCGCGGCTGGTGGGGAAAGGAACAGCACTCCGAATGTTTGTGGCGGCGGAGAAAATCACAGCAAGTCATGGGTTGCGAATTGGATTGATAGACACGGTCGCGGACGATCCAGTGCAATGTGCGCTCACGAATTGGCAGCACTGATCCACTTGCCACTAGCCACTAGTCACTAGTCACTATCCGCCGGCAGCACGGTTAACTTGTGTGCCCCGCTGGGGTGGTATACCGTAAAGGGTTTCTGACTGTTCCTCATGGCCGACCGTATTGAATCCAGCGCACCTGAAACTTCCAGCGTAATCGAAACGCGCGTGGATCCCACCTCTGCGCGTTATGAAGCCAATATGCGCTTCATGGCCGACTTGGTTTCGCAGATCCATAACGAAGAAGAGACAATTTGTGAAGGCGGCGGGCAAAAGGCGATTGAAAATCAGCACAGCAAAGGACGTCTCACCGCGCGAGAACGTATCAAACTGCTGGTCGATCCCGGAACTTTTTTCGAACTAGGGGCCTACTCGGCTCATGGGATGTACGAAGAATGGGGCGGAGCACCGGCGGCGGGCGTCATAACCGGGCTGGCGCGAATTCATACCCGGCTGGTCATGATCATTGCCAATGACGCCACCGTTAAGGCAGGTGCTTTCTTTCCCATGACCGCGAAGAAAGTGATTCGGGCGCAGAACATTGCCATCGAGAATCACATTCCGACCATCTACTTGGTGGATTCCGCAGGAGTATTTCTGCCACTGCAAGAAGATGTGTTTCCCGATACCGACGACTTCGGGCGCGTGTTCCGCAATAACGCAGTAATGTCGGCGATGGGAATTTCGCAGATCGCGGCCATCATGGGCATGTGCGTGGCGGGCGGCGGATATCTGCCGGTGATGTGTGATCACGTGCTGATGACAGATGGCAGCGGGCTTTTTCTTGCCGGTCCGGCGCTGGTGCAGGCGGCGATCGGGCAAAAGATTTCGGCGGAAGAATTGGGTGGCGCGGCCATGCACTCGGCGATCAGTGGGACTGTCGATTTCCGGGCAGCCAGTGATGAAGCTTGCCTGGCGGAGATTCGGTCGATCGTGGAGAAGTGGGGATACCGGCGGCAATCGCCTTGGCATCGCAAAAAGCCGGTGGAACCGGCAATGGCCGCGGAAGAACTCTACGGCATTTACGATTCTTCGCCGGCGCGTCCTTACGACATGAAAGAAATTCTCGCTCGCATCGTGGATGGCAGCCGTTTCGACGAATATAAGCCCGAGTACGGCAAGACCGTGATCTGCGGCTATGCGAGGATTGGCGGGTTCGCCGTCGGCATTGTTGCCAACCAGAAATTGCATGCCCGGCAGACCGATCATGAAGGCCACAAGCGCATCGAGTTTGGCGGCGTGATCTATACCGAGTCCGCGGAAAAGGCGGCACGCTTCATCATGGATTGCAATCAAAGCCTTGTTCCGCTAGTTTTTTTTCACGACGTGAACGGCTTCATGGTGGGACGCGATGCGGAGTGGAGCGGAATCATCAAGGCTGGCGCCAAAATGGTGAATGCAGTAGCGAACTCAGTGGTGCCGAAAATTACCGTGATCATAGGCGGATCATTCGGCGCCGGACACTACGCTATGTGCGGCAAGGCTTACGATCCACGATTTGTGTTTGCCTGGCCCACAGCCCGCTATGCGGTGATGAGCGGAGACTCCGCCGCAGGCACGCTGGTGGAAATCAAAATCAAGCAACTGGAACGCAGCGGGAAGAAATTAAGCGACGAAGAGCGCAAAGAGCTCTTTGAGTCGGTGAAGAAAACTTACGAGGAGCAGACTGATCCCCGGTACGGCGCGGCACGCTTGTGGATCGACAAGATCATCGATCCAGTGGGAACTCGGGATGCTATCGTGTTCGCGCTCGAGGCTGCGGCGTTGAATCCGGATGTACCGGATTTTAATGTGGGAGTGTTGCAGACGTAGGCAGCGGGGCACGATTGTGGATTTTTAGATTTGATTTGCGATTTTTGATTGCCAATTGGTGCAGACATGGAGCCCCTTGTCAGTGAACGGACCAAGATAATGTTCGCCCTGGCGGGGGTTGGCTCCAGCTTCGATTCTAATCACCAGGCTTGGAAATCGAGGCTGTGGTCAGAAAAGCGATAGCAGATGGGGCTCTCGGGTCGACGCAGGTCCGCTATCCTACTTGCTCCTATTTGTTGGTTTAGGCTCGCTTGTTGCTGCCATTGTTTCGCTGCTCGTTGACTTATGGCGTGCTCGATAGTGATCAGTTCTGACACGCAAGCTAGAAAGGCCACATGTCGGATTCTGTCAAACTAATCGAATGTCCGCGCGATGCGTGGCAGGGATTGAAGGGACAGATTCCTACGTACATCAAGATTGATTACTTGAAAGCCTTGATCAGTGCGGGGTTCAAGCACATTGATGCCGTGTCGTTTGTATCGCCTGCGGCGGTGCCTCAGATGGCGGACTCGGAAGAGGTGCTCAAGGAACTCGATCCACCCGATGATGTTGAGATCATCGGCATCGTCGTGAATGAAAAGGGCGCCATCCGTGCAATCGAGAGTGAGGCGGTGAGCACGCTGGGATTTCCGTACTCGGTCTCGCCGACGTTTTTGAAAAATAATCAGAATCAGACACTCGATGACGCTATCGACGTATTGGAAAACATTAAGCAGAAGGGTGAAGAGGCGGGGCTCAACACGGTGGTTTATATTTCGATGGCTTTTGGAAACCCTTACGGAGATCCCTGGAACGTGGGCGAAGTAGTCGATGCTATCGATCTTCTCGAATCTTACGGGGTACGTGCGATTTCGCTGGCGGATACCGTCGGGTTGGCTGGGCCGGCCCAGATTGGTGAATTGGTTTCTGCCGTGATGTCGAAGTACGACTATCTGGAGATTGGAGTGCATCTGCACAGCTGTCCAGATCAGGTGGCGGAAAAAATATTAGCGGCATACGATGCAGGGTGCCGCCGTTTTGATTCCGCGCTGGGCGGCTTGGGCGGTTGTCCCTTCGCGCAGGATGCGTTGGTGGGCAATATCCCGACGGAAAAAGTGCTGGACGCGCTGCAGAAAAGTGGGGCGACTTTGCCTGCACTTAAGCCACTCGATACTCTGTTGCGAGTTTCGACCGAGTTAGGCGCGCGATACACAGATTCGTCGGCGGCGGATTAGTCGTCCTTCGTCGCGTTCAGAATGACCAATCGAATATTGTCGATAAAATGAATTTCACAACTCTGCAACTTACTTACGACGACCGCGTTGCCACGCTCACGCTGAATCGACCGGAGAAGCGCAATGCCATCAGTTTCGAGCTGATTGATGATCTTCTCCGGGCGCTGGATGAAGTTGCGAAATCGTCAGCATCGGTGCTCATTTTGACTGGTGCGGGCAAGGCGTTTTGTTCTGGGATGGACCTGGAGAATTTGAAATCGCTGATCGGGCGTTCTCCGGAACATAACTTGAAGGATTCTGAAACCATGGTCCGATTGTTTCGCGCGCTCTATGAATTTCCTAAGGTGACAATCGCGGCGGTGAATGGCGCGGCTATCGCGGGAGGCACGGGGCTGGCGGTGCTGTGCGATTTCACGCTGGCTGTGCCCGAAGCAAGGTTCGGTTATACGGAAGTGAAGATTGGATTCGTTCCGGCGATTGTGTCCACCTTCCTGCTGCGTCAGGTTGGCGAAAAACATGCACACGATTTGTTGCTTACGGGGCGAATTATTGGCGTCGAAGAAGCACTTCGCATGGGGCTGATTAATGAAGTTGTCCCGGCAGACCGGCTTATGTCGCGAGCGCGGGAACTGGCGGCTCAGATCATGGAGAACAGTCCGACGTCGCTGGCCTTGACCAAGCGGCTGTTGAGCGACCATGCCCGCGCCGAACTGGACACGCAGATCGCGGCTGCGGTACGGGAGAATGCTGCGATTCGGACAACTAAGAATTTTCGAGAGGGGGTCACATCATTTCTGGAAAAACGCAAACCGCGCTGGAGCAGCGAGTGAGCAATGGCAATAGCCATCCTGTGATTTGCGAGAGCCGGCTGCGGGTGCGTTACGCCGAGACTGATCAGATGGGCGTGGTCTATCATGCGAACCATTTCATATGGTTCGAAGTTGGCCGGGTGGAGTTATTGCGCCAGCTCGGCTTTTCTTATCGCGATATGGAAGAGCACGACCAATGCTTTATCGCCGTGGTGGACGCGCGTTGCCGCTACAAAGCGCCGGTACATTATGACGATGAGATCATAGTGCGGACGCAACTGAAAGGTGTGCGGGAATCCGTGATTCATTTTGGATATGAACTGGTGCGTGCTGGCGATGGCACGCTCCTGGCTGAAGGTGAGACCACGCACATTGTCACCGACGCGACGATGAAGATGACACCGCTGCCCGAAAAGTATATGAAAGCTTTTCGAGCTGCGGTAGGAAGATAGAACTGTTTTCTTACCGCTGACTTCTGACTTAGCATGAAAGCTCTTCACATCAACGGCAATGATCTGACGCTGGACGCGGTCCGGGAAGTGGCGGTGGAGCGCCGTCCGGTGCTGCTCGATCCAGATGCGCGCGAAGCAGTCAACCGGGCGCGGGCTGTCGTCGATGCGCTGGTCGCGAACAATAAAGTTTCTTATGCGATCACCACCGGGGTAGGCAAGCTCAGCGATGCGCGCATTGTTGGCGATCAGATTCGCGAGCTGCAAACCAATCTCGTCCGCTCACACTCGGTGGGCGTGGGTGAACCGCTTTCCATCGCGGAAGCCCGCGCCATGATGCTGCTGCGCGCCAATTCGCTTTCCAAGGGCTACTCCGGCGTGCGCGGCGTGGTCATGGACGCGCTCTGCGAAATGCTGAACCGCGGCGTCACTCCGATGGTGCCGTCGCAGGGAAGCGTCGGCGCAAGTGGCGATCTGGCCCCGCTGGCACATTTGGCGCTGGCGCTGATTGGCGAAGGCGAGTGTGTGGATGACAAGAGCCAACGCATTGCGAGCGCAGAGGCGCTGCGTCGGGCTCAGATCAAGCCTTTGGTGCTCGAGGCTAAGGAAGCCGTCTCGCTGATCAACGGGACCCAAGGAATGCTGGCTGTGGGAGTTCTGGCGCTGCTTGCGGCGGAGAGGCTGGCGGATTCAGCCGATGTCATTGGCGCACTCACCCTCGATGCGCTGCGCGGAACCGACGTCGCCTTCGATGAACGCATTCATAAGGTGCGTCCACATAATGGCCAACTCACCACGGCTGCGAACCTGCGCAAGATGCTTGAAGGCAGCCAGCTTCGCGAGTCACATCGCGATTGTGACCGGGTACAGGACGCGTATTCCCTGCGCTGCATGCCGCAGGTTCATGGTGCGGTGCGTGACACACTCGCGCATTGCCGCGAAGTAATGGAGATCGAAGTCAATTCGGCGGTGGACAATCCTCTTGTCTTCGTGAAGAACCCGAAGCAAGCCCATGGTGAGGGAGACGTCCTCTCTGGCGGTAACTTTCATGGGGAACCGCTGGCGTTTGTTTTGGATTTTCTGGGTATTGCTCTCACCGCGCTGGCGGGAATTTCTGAGCGGCGAATCGAGCGCCTGGTGAATCCGGCATTGAATGAAGGCTTGCCGCCATTTCTGGCGCCGGGCGCAGGACTGAACTCAGGATTCATGATGCCGCAGGTCACAGCGGCGGCGCTGGCCAGCGAGAACAAAGTGCTGGCGCATCCCGCGTCGGTGGATTCGATTACCACTTCTGGCAACAAAGAAGATTACGTTTCCATGGGGATGACCGCGTCGCTGAAACTAAAACGAATCGTCGAAAACACACGGAAGGTAATGGCGATCGAAGCCATGGCCGCGGCACAAGCTCTGGATTTTTTGGCGCCGCTTAAAACTTCGAAACGTGGTCAAGCGGCGCATGCGGCGATCCGGGCGGTGTGTCCGACGATGGAGAGGGATCGGGTGATGTATCAGGATTTTGTGAGGATCGCGGAAGTGATTGCGAGTGGAAACGTGGCGGAGGTTCTGCGATAGCCTTGGATTGTGATAACCTACGCCCCACCGGGGCGAAAGATGTTGTCTCTTCGAAAGCCAACTTTTCATGTTGCCGCTCTCTTGGGGATCGCTTCATCCCTGACCGGTCAACAACCCGATCCATGCCAGCAGCGCACGATGGTTGTGAGCGTGCGCGATCACGACGGGCAACCTGCACGGACTGAACCCCGCAAATTTTCATGGATCAATGCACGGGCGACCAGTCCGCATTACGTCGGTCAAGCCGGGCCCAGCAGTCAGGAGAATAGTGGTGCTGCTCGATTCGAGCGGCAGCATGACCGTTCCTGCTGAGAAATGGCGACTTGCACGCCTTTTGGCGGGGGACATTGTGGCGCACGCCTCGGCCTCCTCGCAACTGGCGTTGGTGACGTTTTCGGGGGAGATCCGCGGGATTGAGGGCTCTTCGGTAGGACGATCGGCTCTGCTCGACAAAATAAGAAAGATTGATGATCCACAGCCGCAAGGCGGCCCGACGGGGATCGCCGACGCCATCGCGAAAGCCTTGGACCTCTTATCCCCTGCTCAACCGGGCGACTCTATTTATTTGATCACGGACGGCTACGACAACCATAGTAAGCACAAACCGCGACAACTGCGCGATGCGCTTACGACTAGTGGGACACGCCTGTTCGCCTTTCTGCTAATGGACCCGATGGCAGGTGGGAATGGACCGGATGCGCAGGATTTCCGTACTCTGGCGAATGAGAGTGGGGGCGCCGTAGTGAAGTTCGGTGTCCAATCCCTGGTAATAGGCACTGCTCAATGGCATCTTCAACCACGAACACGAGCAGCCATCTCCTCGGGAGCAGAGCTTCTTTACCGCTAGATGGAGAATACGTATCGACTCGAGCTGGAACTGCCTTCTGTATTGAACAAGGCACAGAAGTGGAAACTCGATGTCGTCGATACGCAGGGAAGCAAGCACAAGGATATCGATGTGATCTATCCGCACGAATTATTTCCCTGCACCATGCAGGCGGCTCAGTACTAGTCTTCCAAGAACTTCCCCGGGACAGAAAGAAGATTGGTTTTCCACACCGGCATCACTACGCGGAATTGACGGCGTTTCCTTCCAGCCCCAACTCCCTCGCGGTCCCTTTCATGGCCTCGATACAGAACGCGATGTGCTCCTCCAGATCAACGCCCAGGTCAGCGGCGCCGGTGGTTATGTCGTTGCGGTTGACGCTGCGGGCGAAGGCTTTGTCTTTCATCTTTTTTCGGACGGACTTGGCTTCCACTTCAGCCAGCGACTTGCTCGGCTTGACCAGGGTGCAGGCGGTGATGAATCCTGCCAGTTCGTCGCAGGCGAAGAGCGCTTTTTCCATAGGAGTGTCGCGGGATACGCCGGAGTACTCGGCGTGGGACATGATGGCGCGGCGGATTTCGTCGGAGTAGCCGCGTTCTTTTAAGATCTCGTTACCTTTGTACGGGTGTTCTTCCTGGGTGGGATATTTCTCGTAATCGAAATCATGGATCAGTCCAACGATCCCCCAGAGATCCTGATTCTGGCCAAACTTTTTGGCATAAGCGCGCATGCAGGCTTCGACGGCCAGGGCATGCTTGCGCAAACTTTCCGATTGGGTGAACTCAGTTAGTAACCCCCAGGCGGCGTCGCGATCATTCATGGTTTCTTACCTGTTTTCTCCCGGTTTTCGCCGGTTAGTTTTGCTTTTTTAATAAGATACTTCGTGTTTAGGGCCAGAATATCCTTGACATCCACAGGTGTTGTACCTCAGATTACGCTGCAGGTTGGAACATTCGCGAATCTCAGGGGTTAAAGCCCCGGGGATGGACGGGGTTGACGGCACGACTAAAAGTCGTGCCCTTTCACAGCAGATTTTGAGTGCTACCCTTCCTTCCTAAGAGTCGCGGTTAATGTTCCAGGAGAAGCCCCCGCTCTGGCAACTCCCACACCTGATGGCTACCACCCTTGCACCTGTAGATTCAAGGGAAGTTGTTCGTTGCGATCACTGCCTGCTGGTCCAATTTCGTACTTCCAATGATCTTTGCCGGCGCTGCCATGCCTCGTTAGACGAGGAAGAGCCGGAAATTGTTGCGGTAGCTCCTCCGCCGCAGATGATGCCGTCCAACGGCCACGGGCGCGGGCATCTGAACCTGGCCGCTTCCATCCGCTCGCTGCGCTTGCGTGGCGGGCTGAGCCAGCGCCAATTGGCATTGCGTATGTCAGTGCCGCGAACTTACGTCTCCAAAATTGAAAATGAAAAAGCGACTCCGACCCTTTCCTCACTGGAACGGCTGGCGCGGGCGCTGGAGGTGACCGTGCCGGACTTGCTTTCGGGCGGCGAGCGTAATCGCCAGGAGGAAATTGGTGAACTGATCAAAGATCAGTTTATCGCGGAGATGCTTCCCTTCGTGTCGCAACTGAATGGGATGCAGATGTCGAGCATCCTGACGCAGGTTCGGGATCTGACTATGCGTCCGCGGCGTACTGCTTAACGTCACGAGTTTATCCGGGCAACCAGCCAACTAGGGCCGGGGTCGTTAAGATCCCGGCTTTTTTAGTTCTCAGCGAAAAACGTTAGAGAATGCCTGGTTACTTCCGTGCAGGGATTAGTCGGCGCGGGGTCCTTCGACTGCGCAGAGCGATTCGTGTTCACGAATCGCTCTACTTCGCTCAGGATGACAATTTTTTTAGAGTTATGCTGCGAAGTCTTCTTCAGCGGGTAGAGGGACGCGCTGCGGCAGGCGGTCGGTGACTTCTGCGAGGGCCGCTAGTTTTTCGGACAGATTGCGGGTCAATGATCCGGGCTGATAGCGCCAGTGATAGTTGCCTTCGTAGCGGCTGGGTGTGTTCAGACGCGCTTCGCTGCCTAACCCGAGAACATCCTGCAACGGAACTACCGACAGGCTCGCCACGGAGGCCTGAGCGACGCGGATCAGGGCCCAGTTGATGCCCTCTTCGCAACATCCTGTGTAGGCTGTGGCGGCGCGACGTTCGTGCTCCGTGGCGCTCGAATTCCACCAGCCGAGTGTGGTGTCGTTGTCATGTGTGCCGGTGTAGATCACGCGGTCCGGGGTTAAGCGGTGAGGTAGGTACATGTGAGCTCCGGGATCGCCGAATCCAAATTGCAGAACCGCCATGCCGGGAATGTTGTGGCGCTCGCGGAGGGCGTGCACTTCGGGGGTGATGTAACCCAGATCTTCGGCAAAGAAGGGTAATCCGCCCAGGGCTTCCTTCAGCTTGTTAAAAAAATCGTCCTTGGGTCCGTCCACCCAGCGGCCATTGATTGCGGTCGGCTCGCCGGCGGGGATCTCCCAGAACTGTTCGAAGCCGCGAAAGTGGTCGAGACGAATGTAGTCGCAGGTTTGTGTCGCCCAGCGTAGGCGCTGAATCCACCAGTCGTAGCCGCGGGAGCGCATCGCATTCCAGTCGTAGAGAGGATTTCCCCAGCGCTGGCCGTTGGCGCTGAAGGCGTCGGGCGGAACGCCGGAAACGACTTCGGGCTCGAGATTTTCTTTGAGGCGAAAGAGATCGCGGTGAGTCCAGACATCGACGCTGTCGTAATCCACGAAGATCGCGATGTCACCCACCACGCGGATAGAATGTTGAGCACAGTAAAAACGTAACGCGTGCCACTGTTCCCAAAAAGCAAACTGGATTACGCGACGAAGAGCAAGTTCAGGCGCGAGAGCGCTACGAACCGCTTCCAATGCCTCAGGTTCGCGGCGTGCCATTTCACGTGGCCACTGGTTCCAGGGCGCGCCACCGTGACGATCGCGCAAAGCGTCGAAGAGAACGAAATCCTCCAGCCACCAGTCGTTGTCCGCGCAAAATTGCTCGAAGCGGGCCTGCGCGTTTCCTGGAGCGCTCTCCAGGAAATTACGTGCCGCTTCTCGGAGCAGCGGCAGTTTGTGCTGACGCACGTTCTGATAGTCAATCAAATCCACCTTCCCCGGTAGATCCGTCAAGCGGACGGGATCAATCCAGTCGTGGGCGGCGAGACGTTCCAGGCTGACCAACAGCGGATTGCCGGCGAAAGCCGAAGTCGAAGAATAGGGAGAGTTTCCATTCGCCGGCGGACCCAGCGGCAGCACTTGCCATAAGCCCTGGCGAGCGGTGGCGAGGAAATCCACGAATTGGTACGCAGTTGGACCAAAATCGCCGATGCCGCCACGGGAAGGCAGCGAAATTGGGTGAAGCAGAATTCCGGTGGAGCGAGGGAATGGCATTTCTACTTTCGCTATTCTCTTGAAAGGGGACCGGCGCTGCTAGCCTTCTTCAGGAGCTTGCGAGCGGCTCAGGCTTTTCATCTCGTCTTCGTTAATCTTGATCTTGCCTGATTTTTGCATCTGCTCGCGCAGGTTCTGGACGAAAAGCCCGAAAAGTTCCTGCTGCTTACTCTGAAGGAGCGAGTCGCGTATCTGATCTTTCTTGGCGGCAAAATCCTGTGCGGAAGGCTCTTGCTTTTCCAACAAAGAGAGGACAGCGCCGGTGTTGCCATTTTCAATCGGACCGCTGATCTCGCCGGGCTTCATGCTGAAAACAACCGCGGCTGGCCCCGACAGGTTGCCAAGATCGGGGACCTGTCCATCGGGCAGCACAAAATCTGTGGTTTTAACTGTAGCCCCGACTTCTTTGGCAGCTTTTTTCAAATCGTGCTCAGCTTTGCCGCGGTCGGAAAGTTCTTTCGTCTTTTGAGAAAGAAGAGCGGCAACGCGTTCATTCTTAAATTCAGTTTCCACGCGGCTGCGAATTTCTTCAAAGGTTGGCGTGGCCGGTGGTTTGATCGCAGTCACTTCGTATACGACCACTCCTTGCGGCAACTGTACCTGGTCCGACGGCGACTTCTCACGTTGTTCAAAGGCAGCATTCATGAACTCGGGCGAGTTGCCAATGCCGGGAAGCGAGTCGGTGCGGCTGACGAAATCAGTGCTTATCACTTGAAGGTCGCGCGTGGCCGCGGCTTTATCGAGGCCGGCATTGCGCGCCTGCGTCAGTAAAGCACTGGCCAGGCTGTCTGCGGCACGTGCGGCTTTTTGTTGCTTGATGACGGATTGGATCTGATCTTTTACCTCATCCAGCGTCTTCAGGTGCGCATCCTGCTTATCGTCGACGTGAATGATGTGGAAACCGTAACTGCTCTGCACCAGATCGCTGGTGCCGCCTTTAGGGAGCGAGAACGCCGCTTTTTCAAATTCGGGAACCGTGCGGCCTTTGCCAATCCAGCCCAGCGAACCGCCATTCTTGGCGCTGCCCGGATCTTCGGAATATTTCTTAGCGAGTTCCGCAAAATTTCCGCCAGCCTTTATTTGCTTAAGGACGTCTTCCGCTTTCTTGCGGGCTTCTTCCGCGCCCTTGGTATCTACTTTTCCATCGGGGCCTGGTAGTGGCGTCTTGATCAAAATATGTCGGACGTTTACCTGTTCAGGGACACGGAACTCATCGCGATGCTGATCGTAGTAGGCTTGCAGGTCATCAGGGGTGACCTGAGTCTGAGCCTCTACCTTGGCGGTTTCGAGCACGACGTAGCGGAGCTTGCGCTTCTCCGGAATCGAGTTGTTGTAAGTAGCCTTGTTCCGTTCGTAGAAGGCTTTCAATTCGGTATCGCTGGGATGAATGCTTTTGAGCAGATCGTCTTTACGAAGGACCGCGTAGTCGAACTTGACTTTGGTGTTTCGGCGTTCGAATTCCTTACGAACTTCGGCATCTGTCACCGCCGCGCTGGCTGTGACTAAATTGCGCAGCTTGTCGAACAATATTTCGGATTTAACTTCCTGCTCAAACTCCGGAACGCTGATGTCGGCCTGCCGAAGCCTGGCTTCGTACTCGTCTTGTCCAATGAATTTGCCTTCCGGAAAGAAGACTTGAGCGTAGCGGCCATGTTGCAATTCGTCGCGCAGCTCTTCATCGTTAACCCGCAATCCCAAGCGCTCGGCTTCCACCAAAAGGACCTTCCGGTTAATGAGATTGTCGGCTGCCCGCGATGCAAAAAAGGGCAGCAACATGGCGGCCTGAGCGCCAGCCTTTGGCCTCTGCTGACGCAACATTTGCCGGGCCTCACGCTGCACTTCGAGCGTAGTGACGTCCTCGCCGCCCACTCTAGCGACGACGCCGCGTGGAGGAGCGCCAAAGCCGAAGGCGGAGCCGACACCACCGGGCACGAGCGTGATCACCATGGCGGCGCAAATAATCAGCAATAGCCCGCCGAGAACGATCTTCTTCATCGGGCCAGGGGTTTGCAAAAATCGAATCATCTAAAGACTCCAGAAAAATGGGCGGAATGCATTATTATAAACCACGGTCCTGGCCGAAAACCGGCGGGACCCCGGCGCTAGTCAACGCGTGTGCAACTGCATAATGCGAAGCCTGCCGCCGACCCACGCGCACGGTATCGCGGTGACGATCAGCGCGAGGGGATACCAGTGCGGCCCGAAGGCCGGTCCCTTGTTCCACGTCACCACGGCGCCGGTGATGCTCACAATAAGGCCCAGGACACCAAGCACCAGGGCGGGCTCCATGGGCCGATTGGGGGCGAGCCGCGCAGCAATGTAGCTGCCCGCGATGCAGTAGACGGTGCGATAGAGCGTCGCCAGCACGAAGAGCGCGTCTGACATCGGCTGGCCCAACTGCGGGAAGACTCCGGCTATGTGCATCACCACATCCGTGCCCAGGGACAAAACGAAAACGGCGACAAATCCTGCGAGCACGGCACCAATGCTTGTTAAAGTGTTCTTGTTCATACTTTCTCCAGTAGTTTGGCAAGCCGGTCGTAGCTCGCGACCACTCCCTTTTCCATCCCGGACTTAAGGACACCGTCGCGCGCTTCGCGAGACTCGTAGAGAATCGTCTGCGTGAGTGTGGTCTTTCCGCCCTGCTCGACCAGGACGAACGTGCCCACGGCCTCACCGGGATACCAGGACTGGTCAAACTTTTCGGTGGCGACAACGCGCTCCGGCGCCACGATTTCGCGATAAACGCCGCCCATACCCATTTCAGTTCCGTCTTTGTCACGGCGCCACACGTAGCGGTACTTGCCGCCCACTTTCAAATCGATCTCGCAGACCGGCATTGACCAGCCGTCCGGTCCGAGTAGCCATTGCTTGACCAGTTCGGGCTTGGTGAAGGCGTCGAAGACCAGCTTGCGCGGAGCATCGAAGACGCGGGTGATCACGATCTCGCGGTCGCCGCGTGTGGTCAATTTTAGATTTCCCGGGTTGTTCATCGGTGATCTCCTTTATCCCTTAGTGGGCGCTTGGTGCGTGCGCGCTTCTTTCCCTTCAGTTCCGTGGTCTTAAGATCATGGAGCAGGGCGTCCAGACGCTGAAAGTTGCTCTCCCAGATACGCCGGTATCGCTCCACCCAGACCTCAAGCTCCTGGAGCGGCGCTGGACGCAATGCATAAATTCGGCGCTGGGCGTCTACGCGGACGTCAACCAGCCCGGCATCACTGAGCACCCGCAGATGTTTGGAGACTTGCGGTTGGCGCAGGTGCAGCCGATGGACCATCTCCCCGACCGGGCGCGGTCCGTCGCGCAACAGTTCGACGATTTGAAAACGGTTGGACTCGCCTAGCGCTTTCAGGGTCTCAATCATGGCCAATGCCAATATGCCTCGACGAGTATATTCTTGTCAAGATATATTCTCATGAAGGAATATATGATCGCCGCCGAAAAGTTTGAGACTGTTCTTGGCCAGTGTCTGTCGCCCCTTCAGGGCCGGTCGGTTGTTGCATGATTACCCACGGCTGGCGCGGTGGGCTGCATTCTTGCGCCGCTTCGCGGCTGGGTTCGGTTCTTCCGGCGCTTCGCGGCTGGGTACGGTTCTGCGCCGCCTCACGGGTGGGCTCGGTTGTTTGCGGGTGGGTTCGGTTCTTGCCAGGGCCGACGGTTGCAGTTCACTGCATTGGAACGAAACATTCAGAATTGTGTTCGGTAGAATTGCGTTCGGTGCATTGGAACGAATCATTAAAACGTGTTATTAGTTGCTAACCCGCTGTCGGAATCAATTAAATTAATTTAGCGCCGCCGAGGGTCGCGGCAATGGAGCGCCTTTGAACCTCATCTTGATCTCACGCCTGAATACTGCCTTGCTGAAATTTGGCTTACTGTGGCTGACTTTGTCCTCTCTGCTGGCGGCACAGCAATCGCCCGTGCGGCGCCCGCAGCCTGAGTCGAAACTTTCTCTGCGGGAAGGGTGGACGATGCAGTCCTCCGCCAAGGTACGTCACGGCGGTGATGTGCTTTCCACGCCCCGCTTCCAGCCAGCAGGTTGGTACGCGATTACGGTGCCGACCACGGTGGTGGCGGCTCTGGTGAAACAAAAGGTGTATCCAGATCCGGATTTTGGCATGAACCTGCGCTCGATCCCTGGGGTTACGTATCCGATTGGCATGAATTTCTCGAATCTCCCTATGCAGGCGGACAGTCCGTTTGCAGTTTCGTGGTGGTATCGCAAACAGTTCGTGATTCCGGCCAGTTTCAAGGGGAAGAGTATGTGGCTGCAGTTCGGGGGAATCAACTATCGCGCCAATGTTTGGCTGAACGGAAAGCAAATCGCAAAGTCCCAGGATGTGGCGGGCGCATGGCGCACCTATGAATTCAACGTCACGGATGTGGCCAAGCCGGGACAGCCGAATGTGCTGGCGGTGGAAACCTGGGCTCCCACGGAAACTGATCTAGCCATCACTTTCGTGGATTGGAATCCCGCGCCTCCGGATAAGAACATGGGATTGTGGCGCGGCGTGGACATAGTGACCAGCGGACCGGTGGCGGTTCGGTATCCCGCGGTGGCGTCCAAGGTAAATTCTCCGGCGAATGACAACGCTCACTTGACGGTCAGTGCCTTATTGAAGAACGCAACTAACCAACCGGTCAAAGGCATGCTGAAGGGGCGCATTGAGAGCATCGAGTTTTCTCAGCCCGTGGAATTGGCTGCCGGTGAAACCAAGGACGTCGCCTTCGAGCCCGACAAATTTTCCCAGCTGAATATTGCCAGCCCTCGCCTGTGGTGGCCGGCACAGATGGGAACACCAGATCTTTACAAGCTAAATATGGAATTTGATGTGAACGGGAAAGCCTCCGACCGGGCAGAAACTCACTTCGGCATTCGTGAGATTGGTTCGGAAGTAAGTTCTGACAACCATCGTGTGTTTACGATCAACGGGAAGAAGATTCTGATTCGTGGTGGAGGCTGGTCTCCAGACATGATGCTCCGTGAAAATTCTCAGCGACTGGAAGATGAATTCCGTTACGTGCAGGACATGGGCCTGAACACGGTTCGTCTGGAAGGCAAGCTGGAGACTCAGGAATTTTTCGATCTTGCCGACCGCAAGGGAGTCCTGCTCATGGCAGGCTGGTGCTGCTGCGATTTCTGGGAGCATTGGCCGAAATGGAAACCTGAAGATTTTACGATTGCGGAAACATCGCTGCGCGATCAGATGTACCGGCTGCGCAACCATCCCAGCCTGGCGATGTGGCTGAATGGCAGCGATAACCCGCCTCCTCCGGACGTTGAACAGATTTATTTGAATGTCGAGAAGCAGACGCGCTGGCCCAATCCAGTGGTGTCTTCGGCAACCGGTAAGCCGACTCCGGTGACCGGCGACAGCGGCGTCAAGATGACCGGTCCTTACGAATACGTTGCGCCGTCTTATTGGTTGACCGACTCCAAGGCTCCGCAGCCGCATAGTTGCAATCCCGGCGGATGCGGCGGAGCTTATGGATTCAATACCGAGACCAGTCCGGGGCCGGCGGTGCCTCCTATCGAGAGCATGCGCGAAATGCTGCCGAAAGATCATTTGTGGCCGATCGACGATTGGTGGAACTACCACGCGGGTGGCGGCGAATTTAAAGATATCCACGTATTCACGGATGCTCTGAATGCGCGCTATGGCAACGCGACCGGAGTCGAAGACTACACCCTCAAATCCCAACTCATGGGATACGAGGGAATTCGCGCCATGTTCGAAGCGTACAGCCGGAACAAGTACACATCCACGGGAGTGATTCAGTGGATGCTGAACAACGCGTGGCCATCGGTGATCTGGCATTTGTATGATTTCTATTTGCGGCAGGGCGGAGGCTACTTTGGCGCGAAGAAGGCGATGGAGCCGTTGCATCCGGTGTATTCGTATGATGACGGTTCAATCTGGGTTGTGAGCAGTCAATATGCGGATGCAAAGGGTCTGAAGCTTACGGCAAAAATCTTCAACCTGGACATGACTGAGAAGTTTTCGCAGCAGGAAACACTGGACGCTGCGGCGGACAGTACGAATAAAGTTTTGACCTTGAAGGAAATTCAGGATTTGAGCCCGACTTACTTCCTCGCGTTGCGATTGGAAGATGCGAGCGGAAAGGTCGTGGGATCGAACTTCTACTGGCTCTCGAGTAAGCCCGAGACGCTGGACTGGGAGAAATCGAACTGGTACACCACGCCGACCGCTTCCTACGCGGATTACACCTCGCTTTCTCAGTTGCCCAAAGTCAAGCTGAATGTCACCAGCCGTAATGAACGCAAGGGCGAGGACGCGATCACCCATGTGACTGTGGAGAATCCCAGCAAGAGCCTGGCATTTTTCGTTCGCCTGAAAGTGAACCATGGGGTAAAGGAAATTCTGCCGGTTTTGTGGCAAGACAACTACTTCTCGCTGCTGCCAGGGGAGAAACGCGAGCTTAGCGCGACGTATAGGACCAGCGAATTGGGAGCAGCCAAACCAGCAGTGGAAGTGAGCGGCTGGAACGTGACGTCTCAGTAGAATTTTCGGAAGGGTACGGCTCGAGTTTTGGAAGGGCACGGCTTCAGCCGTGCCGTCTAACTCGCCGAGGACGGGCTTTAGCCACTGATGGTTTTGGATTTAGCGCTGTTACCAACCGCCACCAAAAAAATCGCGCTCTTACCCTCCGCGTGCGGCGAGAAGAACTTGACCACGTCGTCGTCATAGAAGGTGAGGCCGGTCGCGCCCAGGTGCTGCGCATAAGCTCCGAGATAAATTTTCCCTCCGAGAATGCCGGCTTCCAACTGCACGGCGCGATATCCCCGATTGCCAAAGCGCTGCAGAATCGCCCGCAAGTCCGCCATGAAAAAAATGTCCACGGCAGCATCGGCAGGCAACGCTTGCTCCAATCCAAGGTAGCCAGCCTGGGCACGAAAATTCCCCGGCTTGAGACACTCGATCAGCCTACGATCGCGGTGGAAAACATAAGCTCCGGGCTCGACACCTTCCACAGCATTCACGATCAGGTAGAGATGGTTGAGCAGAGATCCCATGGGATCGAGAAAGTCAGCATGTATGCCGCGGGTGGCGCGGTCCAGCATGGTGGAGAGCTGCACCAGCGTGATCGGAGTGCGGGCAAACTTGCGGCTCGAGCCGCGGCGCAGAATCACCTGCTCGATCGGATCGCGAGGTATTTCGGCGTCAGATAAAGGGCGGAGCTGAACCACAGGACCCCTCGGGGGCGGCAGCTTGGTGAGTGGAGTTCGGCCGCGCCACGCCGCGACTTCCGCGGGAGAATGCAGCGAAGAGGCGTCGTGCATTTCGCGCATCCGTGGATAGTCAATTTCAGTGCGAGAAAGCGGAACAGTTTCGAAGCCGAGAGGAGAGACTTCCTCCGGCGGGGGTGGAGGAAGCGACGAGTCGTAGCCGATGGCCACCGATGAGAACGTGACTTCGCGCTGGGCATCGACATCCAGCAAGCGGTTCACGGTTGCATCCACAAAGCCGCAAACCACCTTCGCCGGATGACCCAATGCAGTTGCGACGGCCAGAAGGTTAGCGAGCAGGGTGCCGTTGTCCCAGCCGAAATGGCGGTAGGTGCGGTTCTGATATTTCCAGGCATTGCGCCAGTAAGTACCGGTGCACACGACAATCAGCGGGGCGTGAGCGATGGCGGGTTCGCTGGCGGTGGCCTCAACCAAAATGCCACGGAAATCTCCGGCGCGCAGTTTGCGCAAACCGAACTCGGCGGCGGCGAAATGATAGATACCAGCTTCCAGGTTCGCGAGGTCGCCACAAACCAGATAAAGCTCGATTTCATAGAGCGCCCCGGTGCAGGCGGCGGCGCGAAAGTAGATCTCACCGCCCGGATACTTCCTGTGCCGGGTAATCCCAGCGGAAAGGTAGAGGAGTTGGGCGACTGCCTCTAAATCGGGTGCGGCGTTGGTTTGCGGCGGAACAATCTCGGAGATGGCAGAAAGTGCTGCTACCCCGGTCTGCCGGACCTCGGCAGGCAAACGAATCGGCTCCAGCGTGGCATAAATCTTGAATGCCAAGGGCTGGTTGGCAAAATCTAAGGAGTGCGCGTTGGCACGGACGCTGGCGAAGGAATGCTTCGTAGCGTCGTGATAGGCCTGAGCAGCTTCAGCATTGTCTGGCATGAGGTGATTTGTAAGCCGTCATCGGAGTACTAATACGAGGTGAACCCAGATATTGAAACAGTTTGGCTTCAGCGTGGTCAGTCCTTGGAAGATCACACGTGTTCTGAAACTGACAGGATGTTGCCATCGGGATCTTTAAACCAGGCAACTTTGTCGCCGGTGGGAGCGGTCCAAATTCCGAGTTTGTCTTGCTGGAAAAAACTGAATCTCTCAAACTGGACACCCTTTTCCTGCAGGCCCGCGACCACTTTCTCGATGCCAGAGACTTCCATCCCAGAACGGTGAACGGTGCAGGTTTGAACTCCGGGGCTTTGGATACTCGCAGCATAATCCCATTTGCGTCCAGCACGAGAGCAAAGCCATCATCTTTGATAAAACGAAGTCCGAGTACGCCCTCGTAAAAAGAACGCGCCTTCTGGGAGTCTTTGGTGGGAACGAATGCGGCAATGTCGTAAGAACCTAACATGCGATTAGCCTCAAGATTCTTCCGGCGGCAGCTCGAAGTCGATGAGGTTGCCGCGGAAGCCCCGGGTCTTCCATGCGCCCACGGCGATGCCGACGGCCATCCAGAGAGCGCCGACAATCCTGGCTTTGGTGCTGAGATTCCACCACAGAATCAGGCAAATGAAGAAACCCAGGAGTGGAGGGAAAAAATTGGACAACTTCTTTTTCTCTTCACGGACGAAGTAGCGAACAAAAGCGGCAGCATTCACGCCCATAAAAGCGATAAGTGCGCCAAAGTTCAGCAAATTCGCTCCTAGTTCGTAGCCCGTCGCCGCGCCGGCAATTGCCGGCAGAAGAAAAGCACCAGCCAATGCCAGAGCGCCGACAAAAATCACATTATTGCGCGGCACACGGCGCTTGGGATCGACTGCGCCGAAAAACTTCTTAGGAAGCGCATTGCTGCGTCCCATCCCGTAGAGCAAGCGCGCGGCGCCGAGTTGCGCGCCCATGCCGGAGCCGAAGTTGGCTACCACCAAAGTGAATCCAACAATCGCGAACAAAGGTTTCCAGGCACGTCCGGCGACGAAGGTGAATGCGGTATCCACGTTGGGGAAGGGCTCGGAAGCGGGCCACACCAACTGGGCGACGTAAACTTCCAAAGCGGAAAGAAGGCCGATCACCACGCAAGTGAGCACTGTGGCCATCAGGATATTGCGGCGCGGGTTCTCGGCTTCTTCCGAAAGCGTGGAGATGCCGTCAAAGCCAATGTAGGTGAGCACCGCCAAAGATGTTCCGCCCAACACTAACTTTGTGTCCCACGTCTGAGGATCGTAGAAAGGGCGAGTGAAGAACGCAGCACCGTCGTGTGGATTTCCGAAAATATAGCGCGCTGCAGCCACAAAGAAGATGGCGATCACCACTCCCATGCCGGCCGCCAAGCCGGCGTTCACGCGGGCGGAAGTCTTGACCCCTTGAATATTCAGTCCGGTAAAAACCAGCGCGAAGAAGATAGCCCATACTCCGTACGGCACTCCGGGAGCGAACACGTGCGCTTGCTGGCTGATCCAGATGATGCAGATCATGGGATTGAGCATGTAGTCCATGACCATGCTCCACCCCGTCACGTAGCCGAGGGCGGGATTAATTTCCTGACCAACATAAGTAAACGCGGAGCCCGCGCTGGGATAGGCGCGCGCCATGCGGCCATAACTGATCGCGGTGAATAGCATGGCAACCATGGCAATCAGAATCGTGGTTACCACGTGCCCATGGCCGCGAGCGCTGAGCACGCCGAACACGGACATTGGAGCCACCGGTTGAATCACGATGACGCCGTACAGAATTAGATCCCAGAGCGTCAGAGTCCTTCTGAGGCGTGGGCCGATTTCAGTGGAGGTGGTTGCAGTGCTCGCCATAGAGGGCGTATTGGATTATGGTTCGCGGGGCGGTGTCAACAGAAATAGCATTCAGCAGTCAGCATTCAGCATTCAGCACTTGGCACTTAGCATTTGGCCAACCATGGCCGCTGCAGATCCAATCGACAACGGCGCTCAGGCTGATTTGGGGAGGGATTTCGCCACTTGCGGAAGATCAGGGGCTAAATGCTAAGTGCTAATTGCTAAGTGCTGCTTCCCCAGTGCTGAGTGCTGAATGCTGAGTGCTACTTTAGAATATTGACGCCATTTAACTTTGCAGGCAAAAGGACAATCATGCGAACTGACAAGTTGCGGGGAGTTGTCATCGCCGTTTGTTTTGCTGTGCTGGCGATTTCAGCGCTCGCTCAGACTAGTCCCACAGTCCAGGAGCGGCTGGGATATCCGGCGAATGCGCGCCTGTTGGTCATTCACGCCGATGATCTGGGCATGAACCACTCTGTCAACCGAGCCATCTTTGAGGCGTTGGACAAGGGCTGGGTGACTTCGGCGAGCATTCTAGTTCCCTGCCCGTGGTTCCCCGAGGTCGTGCGTTATGCCAAAAACCATCCCGATGCGGATCTGGGAATTCACCAGGCGCTGAACAGCGAGTGGAATGATTTTCGTTGGGGTCCGGTCAGTTCGAAAGATAAAGTGCCGAGCTTGCTGGATGCCCTGGGATATCTGCCGCTCGACACCCCAGAGGTGGCGAAAAGTGCGAAGGTGTCAGAAGTTGAGACTGAGCTGCGGGCACAGGTCGATCGGGCGCAAGCAATGGGCATCCACTTGACTCACTTGGACTCGCATATGGGAACATTGTTCGCCACACCGGATCTTTTTAAAGTCTACGTTCACATGGGTTACGCCTATGGCTTGCCAGTTCTTTTTGAAAGCGTAACACCAAGGCAACTTCCTCCTGGCTACGAAGTTCGCAGCAACGAAATTCTGGTGGACAGTGTTTTGCAAATGACGCCGGGTGTTTCCGCCAAAGATTGGCTGGACTGGTACAAGAAAACTCTGAGTCCGTTGAAACCCGGTGTGTATCAACTGATCGTGCATCTCGCATATGACGATGATGAGATGCGCGGCGCTACGTGGGATCATCCCGACTGGGGCGCGGCCTGGCGGCAGCATGATCTGGACATGGTGAAGAGTTCCGAGTTCCGGCAGTTTTTGAAGGAGCAAGGCTTCGCACTGGTGACGTGGAAGGATCTGGCGAAAGCACTGCCGAAGGATTATGGGAAGAAGGGTCAGTGAGGAAGACACTCCGCACTTGGTGAAGACCACCAGGACTGCGATATTCATGTGGTTGATCGCGATGTTCTCGGACCGAGGATGAAGGATGAATATTAAGAACCTGGTCCGAGTCGTGCCCCTCCTCATCTCCTTAATTGGAGTACTAGCCGCTCAGGAAGTCGCGGATGACAAGCCGCTGCTAACGATTTTTCCTCATCCCGAAGGCCGTTTTTGGATTTCAGGACAAGCAAATTTTATTTTTCAGGGTCATGGCGGATTTCCCGCTCTCTATAGTGGGCCCAACAGTCTGAAGAACACCAGCGAGCATGCGCTTTCGCGTGTGTTCACTCTCCACACTGGCGTAGAAGTGATGCGGGGAACCGAGCTGCTGTTTGATGTGGAAAGCACCGGAGGGCGCGGCATCAGTGATGCTCTTGGTTTGGCGGGTTTCACCAATGTGGACGTAGTTCGCAATCCCGATTTGGGTCCCAGGCCGTACATCGCGCGCATCATGGTCCATCAGACAATCGCACTGTCAGGCGCGGAGTCTGAACAGGAGCGAAACCCGCTTTCGATTTCAAAAACGGTTCCGGAGAAGCGGCTGGAGATTCGCCTCGGTAAATTCAGCGCGGCCGATTTCTTCGATACGAATTCCGTCGGCAGCGACGGCCATCTCCAGTTCACGAACTGGACGGTCGTTAATAATGGGGCCTACGACTACGCCGCGGACACGCGTGGGTATACATATGGAGCAATTCTTGAGTATCAGCAGCCGCGCTTTGGTGTCCGGTTTGGCGAGATGCTGATGCCGAAAGTGGCCAACGGCATTGATCTTAACTGGGATCTGAGACGCGCACATGCTGAAAACCTGGAATTCGAAATTAGGCCATCGATACTGACCTCGCAAAAAACGACAATCCGTGCGCTATCGTATTTCAATACCGCCAATATGGGGGATTATCGAGAAGCGGTCGTCGCTTTTTTGCGTGGTATCGATCCTAAGCCGGATATCCAAGCCCACCGGCACCAAGGTTCGTTGAAGTATGGCCTGGGCTTGAACATCGAGCAAACGCTTCCAGCCAACTTCCGGGCCTTTGCAAGGGCGGGATGGAACGAAGGCAGACACGAGTCATTTGCCTACACGGAAGCCAACAACACGGGTTCAGTCGGTATTGATCTGGCTGGAGAGCAATGGCATCGAAAGCTCGATAAGATTGGCTCCGCGTTCGTCAGCAACGGCCTGAGTGATGATCACGCCGAATATCTTCGGCTCGGTGGTCAAGGCTTCCTGCTCGGCGACGGCACGTTGCGTTACCGTCGGGAGGACATATGGGAGACATATTACACCGCCCATATCTGGCGCGGAGTTTTTGCATCTGCGCAAGCGCAATTTATAAGCAATCCGGGATACAACCAGGATCGCGGCCCTTTGTGGGTACCTGGAGCTCGCATGCATATCGACTTTTAGTTTTCACACGAGTCCTAGTCAATTCTTTGTTGTGAAGTCTTCGTCTAACTGAAAAAACCAGCTGAGCCGAAAAGTAGTCATTGTGAACGCCGGAGAATACACCGCTCATTTCTTTGACCGGTCTCGTTCTTCCAGGAATTTCTTCTGGCACTCCTTGGCGGCGGAGAGCAACGGGCCGAACTCTGGACTGCTTCGCAACTTGAACAAAAGTGGATCTGTCTGCAGTGCGGTGAAGGAACAGTAGTTCTTGGCGATCGCGCTCTTAAGCAGACGGACGGCCGATTCCTTCTGATCACAGTAGGCCATGGTGGTCCCGGTAAAATAGTGCGGTTCGGTCGGGTTCCAACAGGATTGAAGATTCGGCCTCGTGAACGGTTCGAGCCATGTCGGAAGGCGGCCGCTCCTGTAGGCAGGCTTGCATAAAAGTTTTGTGATAGTAAGGATTGGTGGACATCGACCGAACGTTCTCCCTTGCGTCAGCAATCTTGTTCTCACGCATTAGGGTGTATGTCGTGATGAGAGAGGCCCATTCCGAGCCGGCGTCAAGCCGACCGAAATCCCGGGCACGCGCGGTCTTGCCGAATTGCAAGAAAACCAGGGCACACGAACGAAGGAAGTAGTTTCCTGAATCCAAAGCTAAAGCCGTATCACATTCGCGCACGGATTCGTCCAGCAAACCGGCATAACGAAATACATAGGCCAAGCTGAAGTGGGCCGGTGCGCTTTCGGGCCGCCGACGGACCAGGGCTTCTGCATCCCAATAAGCTTTCGCCAATTCTCCTTCCTCCACGTGGTTGGTGGCGAATTGCGCTGCTGCCGAGACCAGGTCAGGATCGAGAGACAGTGCGCGTTCGTAGGCGGCGTCGGATCGCTGGAACATTTGTTTTCCGCCGGTGGAATACTCCGAGTCATAGTAGTAGCGAAGTCCCAGCGCCGCCCAGGCAGGAGCATAGCTGGGATCGAGACCCATCGCACGCTCCAGCAGCGCGATGGCGGCAGCGTTGGGCGCGGGATCATGGGGCGCGCTGACACTGCGTAAATATAAATCGTAGGCCTCTTCGCTCTTCGGTCGAGTACCAATTTCTGACGTCGCGGATCCTCCGCCGAGCATAGGCACCAAACCCTGCCGCACCTTGGCCGTGACTTGCTCGCGCATGGAAATCAGGTCCAAAGCCGGCACGTTTAACGTGTCGCGCCACAGGGTACGGTTGTTCTCAACGTCGACCGCTTCCAAAATCACTTGCAGCTCAGTTCCCTCCTTTCGATGTTGTCCGGTGACGATGTTAGAAACGCGCATCTCCTGGCCGGCTTTCTGTAGATCCAAATCTTGACTGAGATACTTGCTGGTCGTGGCGAAGGGACGGATGGAAAGGGAATGAACGTAGCTCAATGCTGTGGCGATTTCATCGGGTAGCGCGAGACGGAGATAGTCCGTGTCCTTGTCAGGACCAACATTCTGAAACGGAATCACGGCGACGGTGGTGGGTCTCGCGGAGCTGACCTGTATTTCAGGACGATGCTTCAGCCACAATAGAACTGCAACGAAACTTAGGACAACAACACCTACCAACATGGCGATCTTGAAATATTTTCCGCGAGCGGAGCTGGCCGAAGTTCGTGTGCCTTCAACTCCGATGCCTGCGGAGTCGGAGTCGCGTTTGGCCCGCGCCAGGTCGGCCTTCATTTCCGAGGCGTGCTGATATCTTAATTCCCGATCTTTCTGCAAGGCCTTGCCGATGATGTGTTCCAACTCTGTGGGCACGTCTGGGTTCAAGCGCACCGGCGGAGTTGCGGGCTTATGCAGAATGGCGTCCGAAATCGCTCCAGTTGTGTCACCCCGGAACGGGAGCACATGGTGTGGGAAGTGGCCGATGCGTATCCGGCGCACTGCCGAGCAGGTCAAGCGCCAGAGTAGGTCCAAACAGTAACTTTGTTCTCCCGAACGTTCTCCGCCTATGCGAGAACCGGAGGACGCAGGCTTACCAAGGTCGGCTGAAGATTATCCCTTCGGGTACACCACCATCTAATTCCCCGTCCAAATAGGTGAGCATCGTCCAAGGAATATTTTTTATTCTCAGTTGGCCATTCAGTAAATCAAGATCAACCACGTTTGGATTCTCACGTACTGCAACTACCACGAATCCATCCTTGACGTTTGGCGTTCTCACGCGGTCACCTTCTTTGGGAATGCGGTCTCTTTCGTTTGCCATGCAGACAGTTTCACCTCTTACGCCTTATACGTGCATCAACAATGCCCGACTCGTTAGCGAAGCCTGCGTTCCGCAGAAGGTTTTTTTACTTTGGTCGGAAGTTCACACTCAAACTGCTCCAATTCAACTAGGGCATCTTCTTTCTGAGTGTGGTCTGAAGTCCGGCCACACTTCGCACAGTACCATTCTTGAATCTCTCTGTTCCAGCGGACATCCGTTTCGAAGGGGGAACGCATCGGTGATGTAGGAACTTGTCACGGGTTTCTAATGAAGGGGCTTTGCTGGTTGACGCTTTTGGAATTTGATATTTCCAAGAGCAAAGGTTGCAGCCCCAGCCCATGAATCCCGCTGATTCAATCCAGACAAGTACCCGCTTCCTCTCCATGCAGACAGTCTCCCCTGCTAGAACTGCTGAGACGTTCAAAATTAGCATGAGGTCAGCCACGCACATTAATCTCGGAAATATTCCTCTGCTCCTTACGGGTTTGTCTGTATTGCTTCTTCTCAATGAGGCAGACAAAGTGTCATGATTGGGGGGATTTGTGCAAATGCTGAATATCGAAGCTTTCCAAGAGCTATGCCGTAGAGCTTCACAAGAGAAAGACCCCGCCGAACTCGAAACTCTCAAAGAAACCTTGCTATTCATGCTTAAAATCGAGGAAATTGAGTTGTGTGACGCCCAACGCATACCTGTGCCTAAGCCGCAGTAAGCGTACTGACTCCCTCCCAGAGCCGAGCGCACTTCTGGCGGAACGCTGTCTTAACCCTTTTTATATTCAGAGTGCATAACGATTTCGATGTGCTATAACGTGCGTGAGGTACGCTGGTTAAGACGTGGCAGAAACTCGCAGAACTAGCTGCACACGAACGTGACCCTGATAAGCTGCGTGCGCTCGTTCGGGAACTCACCGAAACGCTAGACCAGCAGAAAAGGGCGTATGATTTCCCCGGAGGTGCTTTATGCACCACCGAAAGCCTACCCGCGCCGAAACCCTCATCGAGCGCATCTACCGGGAAGAAACTGGCTACAAAATGCCACAATCCATCAAGCGCATCCTGCTGAGCAAGCGAACGGACAGACGCAAATCCCACTAGGGTTTAGACCCTTTAAAATAATCGCTTGAGTTTACCTGGGCTTCAACCTGTCGAGGCGCACTTTTGAACAGGCAGGCAGCCAGCCCTATTCGCCGTACCTTTTAATGAGAGACTTGATGATGGAGAGAAAATTTGGGACAGTTTCGTCCTTGCTGATGAAGCAATCCACATTCCCCATTATTTCCGGCACCATCCCTGAATACAGGACAAACGGCACATGCGGCTTGATTGCTTTCAATTGTTGGGCGAGTGCCACGCCCGTTGTTCCACGTAGCATGTGGTCGGATAGAACGAGGGAGACCGCAGCTTCTCGGAACAATTTGAGGGCGTCGGTGCCTGTACTCGCTGCGAGTACTGAATAGCCTTCTCTTTCAAGAACCGCCTTGCGCACCCGGAGATAGGCTTTGTTGTCCTCTACGCACAGGATGGTTGCTTGAGTCGACTGGTGACGGATGGGACGTTCGACGGTTAGCCTGTGCGCCATAACAAAAAATGCCCGACGAGCGTAAATTGGATATTCAATAGTAACACTTCAGGCACGAAACGTGACAGGTCCGCAAATTAACGTTTGTCCGCCATCGAACTGAAAAAAACTCGTCACAAAGGAGTAGTCTGGTATCGTCTCTTCAACGCATCCTTCCGCCGTACCCCTTCTTGGAGACGGTTTCCTGCGAAATCTGACAATTGTCGCAAGGAGCCGTTTATGGCAAAGAAGTCGTCTCCTCCTGGTGCCGAGTCAGAAAGCACAAACTGGCGGGAACTTTACCGAGATGCCATTCTTGAGTTGAACCCATCAAAACTTCCGCAACACATTGCTGAAGCCGAGAGAGCGCTCATTGAGCGTGGGCGGGAATTGGTGCAGGAAGCTGGAGACAACAGCGAAGAGGAACGTGCTTTGGAGGATGCCACGTACTTCTTACGTGCGCTACGCAGGATTGAAGTACAACCCGAGCAGTCATGTCCGCAGTTCACCGACTGAGCGATGTGAAAGTGGCGTGACGAGGGTCACTGGAATGGAAACAACGTCTAACGCCGAACTTCTTCAATCCTTCAAGGACTTCTTTGACCGGAAGTCTACTATTCTGCTGGAGCCAACCAAGTGTGAGTGGTGCGGCTCGACCCTAGAATATTTCGACGCTCAATTTTGGTTCTACGAAAACGAGAAGGAATGGACGATACCGCTACGCTTCTGCCCATCGTGTGACCTTCAGCCCCGGCAGTAGTCATTACGGGCGTAACCTGTTAGCTCTGGCGTACAGCAGGTAGCATTCCTTCGTGCCAGAGAAGTCAAGAATGGACTGGTGGTTCACAGGGTCAATTCTTCTTCTGGGTATTTCCATCGGGGGATTCGCCTACCTGTTTTGGGAGAGTTATTCCGTCACTACGAGATGAAAATGAAACGCATCATGTGTCGCCTGTTCGGTCTATTTTTTCGGCGTGCGACTCGCTCTAAGGTGATTGTATTTCCCCGCTTCAGTCGGTTTCAGCGAAGCAGCAGGCAATGAATGAAACTCTAGGACATGGAACTGAGCGAACAGGTGGATTTTCCTGACCGTCCATGACTCTCTGATTCGGAGTACTAGCATGTGTTCGCTCAAGCAATTCTAGCGGTTGAAATTTCGTTAACTCGCCGCACCAATGCAAAGCCCCAACGGTTCAGAACCGGTAAATTATGCCTACAGGGTATTACCCGACGATTTAGAGTCGGCTCCCAAATGCCTAATCTGGTATCGCTTGGTCAGTGAAAAAAACCCTCCTCATTTCGGTGATCAACTTGCAATGAACCTATGCCGGAGTTTTGGAGTGCGGTCACGGTAAAGACGGGTAGCCTGATGGATAGGACCGTTGGACAACACGTGCAGGCCCTCGAACAAAAGCTCAATCTCCTCAACGCACGAATTATGGATGAGAGCGATAGAGCTAAGCGCAACCAGCTTGAGTCGGAACTCCGGGCTGTCGAATCAGCGCTCACGCATTATCGTTCGGCTCTTGAGGCTGAAGAACCGATTGTGAAGGCGTAGCGAGTGGCTGAAGACTGGTTCCGGCAACAAAGCAGCACGCGACCCCGCCGCCATTCGGTCAGAGATCGCCAAAACCCTCGCCGAAATCTTTATTTCCCACACTGAGACATTTCCGGCTTGAGACCTTGCGGCCTGATGGCGAGATCTTCGGATCTCATTCCACTGTCCAGCTTGATCTCCTGCAGCCTTATATCTGCCAGCCTCTTTCCGCCATGGAAATTGATAATCCGCCGTGGAAACTTTACACTCTGAAACGCCTCCCATCCCTCAAATTGTCGGGTCTGGGTGGCAACTGGGTGGCTGGCATCAGCAAGGGAAATCAACGCCTCCTTTACGGGCAAGAATGTGACAGGATCCAGTGTGATCTCGGTTTTATAAGAAGCGTCATTCTTTGTTGAGATGGTGATGACATCAGATGCTGAAGTCGTAAATACGTTCTGCGAATCGCGGTCAGCGAGCCAAGACTTTAAATCTATCCCGTTTAGATATCTCCGCGCGAACGTCAATTCATCACCTGCGAGTTTAGCAAAGCCCTTGTCAGGCAATATTTCCCAACCCGATACGCCGTTAAAGTAAAGGAAGTACGTATCACCAGGGCCAACCTGGTCCAGACGCAGAACATGAGGCCTTATCCACCGCGTTCTTTTGTACACCTCACCATGACGCTTCCCGCTGTTGTCCCATGTATCCGCACGCACACATTGCTCAAAATCCTGAATAGCGGCGATCTTGTCGCCACCGCCCAATGCGGTTTGCATTTTGTGAAAGAGCTGCATTGCATCCTGACCTGGGGATGTGGCCGGAAGAAATACCGTAAACAGAGCAGCGAAAGCGAACAAAGACTCGCGAGAAAGGAACGCCATTCTAATAATGGACACCAATCCTCAGAGTCGAGTTCCCTGAAATATGGAATACAGGTCAGCATGAAGATGAAGATCCCAAAGCCACCGTCCTGGCGACTCTCGCCCACGCACCCCATGGCAAGCCGCCCACCTGCCAACGCGCCGCGCCCCGGTCCACGTAACGAGGGAACCTCCCGTCATGTTCTTCTCTGGCAGCTCCAGCTCCACTCCAGCTCGCGCTTCGCTTCTCTCACTCACTGCTATTACTACTTCATCACTATAGTGTGTCGTTTCAAATTACTGTGTCTCCTATCCCGTCAACGAAGAGGGTTAGTGTATGGCAACCGAAAGAGGCCTCCAGTAAACCAGCATGAAATCGCCTGCCCCAATTCTCCGCTTCATATTCCCTTTCGTCACTTGTGAGCCCTCTAATGGCCATTGCACAATTGCCGAAACGGGGAGGCCTTATGAGCAAAGCAACCAGAAGTATCCTGAGCGTTGTGGTCAGCCTAATGCTGTTCAGCGCACTAACGATGGCGCAGACTGGCAGGAACAACGCCGACAAAGGTAAAGATAAAGAGCACCATAGTCGCTTCGCGAAAGTCGCCTTCTGGCATCATCACAAAGATGCCGACAAGAATGCGAGGCCAGCCCAGACTACGCAGGCGCCGTCCACGCAGCCTCAGGCTAAGACAGCGCAGTTAAAGCCGGCGTCGGCCAAGCAGGTTGCTGGCAAGAATTCTCAGAAGCAAGAGCAGCATGCCAGCCACATGAGCAAGCCTGCCAGCAAGAAGTCAGCGGCTGCAAACAAGACGAAGCCACAAGACAAGTCACACGCCAAGGCGGCTCCGTTAAAGTAATAACTTCGCAGACCATACGGTCGTTCTAACCTGGAAAGTCGCGGAGCTTTGTCTAGCAATCGGGCTTTGAAAGCTTGCAGCCTATTCTCTGCCCTCCGGAGCAATCCTGAGTTGTATTGTCTTGCGATCGTGTTCGGAAACGCTTATTGTTCGTGGATCGGAACTGGCTACCGCTCCACCGCTCATGCCGCGAGACCTCGCGACTACTTGATACTTGCCGGGGGCAATTTGCAATGAGAAATGACCATTCTGATCGGTGCTCACGGTACGAGAGCGCGTTCTATTGTAAGGAGTCTGCGGATCAGGATGGACGCGAATCCGCGCCCCAATTGCCGGCTTGTCATCTTCGGTGACGGAACCTTCCAGCAGGGCAGTTGCGGTACTAACCACGATCTCGAGGGTCCCACCTGAAGATCCTCTTTCTACTTGTAATCCGTTGGCGAGCACATCATCCGAGCCAAATCGCACCGACTTGGTGTACCAACCCTCCTCCGGTCCCCGGACCGAAACCGCGTAGCTGCCCTGCTTAACGTCAGTGATTTCGAAAGTGCCATCTTTCTTTACATCGCCTCCATTGCCCCACATTTCGCCTTCACCGACAGAGATCAGACTAATAAAAATACGGTCTTTTCGAATCAAACCTGGCCCCGCAAGCGTAATCCGTCCGGAGAAGTTCATGCCTCCACCGAGTGCAAGCGTCACGGAGTCGATATTGTCATTACCGACCTCCAGCTTTTGTCGCGCGCTGTAAGCCTTCTTACCTTGTATGCGTTGGTGAGCAACGAGCGCGTAGCTACCCGGCGGTATGCTCTTCAGGCTGAAGTTTCCCTTCGCATCGGTAAAGGTGTAGCGTTGCGAGCTGTAATCCTCGTTTTCGGCCTCTTCGAGATTTATAGACACATCGCTGGCGGGGGTTCCGTCCGGGCCGATGACGCGCCCGGAGATCCCGACGGTCTTGACCGGGCGCATCGCGAAGTCAACCTGGACCTCCGCGCCTGCACCCACCGACACCGCCTGCGCCTGACCCAGTCGCGGTACTCCCGGGAAGTAGACAGGAGCATACTCGCTGCCCAGGAATTCTCGAATGAACTGGTCCTGGCGCGAGAACATATTCATGTCGGGTTGAAATGAATCCGTTGCCTTTATGAAGTACTCTCCCGGCTCGAGGCCGAAAAGACGGTACTCGCCGCGGTCGTCGGTCTGGGCTGAGGAAACCGGAGTGGGTTCCAGCTTCCGAGACGCTGGCAGCTCTTCTTCGACCATTTCCTCCTCGGTTGGCCTTCGCAAAGCCATGACCCCTACCCGCGCCAACGCTTCACCATCTTCGTTATTCACATGTCCGGTGATGACTGCGGCCATGGTTAGGCGAAAAAGCACGTCGGTCAACTGTTGCCCCGGTTGAAGGGCGAGCACGGCACCGCTGTCGGTTCCGTTGGACTGATAAGGTTGATCAACATAGCCTGTTCGAGTAGCAAAAAAATTGTAGCGTCCGGGAGCGACATCCTTGATTGTGAAATGACCGTCGCTGTCGGAGGTTGCTGCGTACATGCGGGGACTTGATCCGCCATGTTCCCGGGTGAGCGCCACACGGGCTGCCTTGAGCGGACTTGCTTCGGCTGCTGTAACTACGCGTCCTGAGACGGTACATGAAGCGGCAACCTGGCCTTCTGGTTTATTAGGTGCCGAGGCCGGCTTTTGTGCAAACAGCGGAAGGGTTGCTGCCAGAATCGATAGCGCCAGAAACGTACCTCCCATAGATGCCTTCGCATCAGACGAGAATTGCAGGACATCAGACTGCCAAATTATACGTTTTCAGCGAATGGACACAACTTCCCTCTACTTCCGCTGAGAGTAGTCGTACCAATACCCTTGCGGTTCATTGCCTGACATCTGACGGGTATTGAAATTCAGCAAGTAATTGAGATGTTTATCATCGAGTGGGAAAGATTTGCCAGGGTAGGGATACGTTCCCATGTTGCGGAAGGGCAGCGGTTCGACGGTGTTGCCATCGGCGGCGTAGAAGTCCATATCTTTTTCGTAGCCGTTGGCCAGGAAGAAGTAGTCGCGGGTCCAGTTTTTCCGGACTGCCGGCAACGAATGAGGATCAAACTCCAGGGCAACTTCTTCGCCGGACCCGAAGACCACAAGCCGATCGTCGAAATCAGTGAGCAGCGGGTGTACATCACCATAGCGAGTGTATGTTCCGGACTGGCGGGCGTACGGACCGGTGCGGCTGACTTCCTCATATTTGTACTTTACGTTGCCGGGAGGTTGAGCTTCGATCTGGCGCGGATAGCCGTGAAACTTCAAGTCGGCATTCTCTAGCGGGATTGGCGTCAGACGAGCGTTCACGTTTTGATCGGTGCGATCGATCAAAATACTGTCCCAATAAATCTGGAGATTGGTCGAGATGCGGATTCGCTGGGTACCTGGGGGAAGATGACCGGTGAGATCGGCGATAATGGTGCGTGGGAGGCCGGCGGGGAAGCCCATGTCGTCGATCACGCGAATCCATTTCCCTTTTGCGTTGAGTGTTTCCACATAGGGCGCGATAGCTTGAATGCCGGCCTGATCGGCGGCGTACATTCCGCTTGAATGCCGGCCTGATCGGCGGCGTACATTCCGGTGGCGGTGAAATATTCAATCTCTCCATGCAGCAGAAGCCGGAAGGGGCCGCCGCGGTAGGGCTCTCCAAGATCGAGTTCGAGACTATGCAATTTGGTGAAACCTTTGAACGGAAGCAATTCGAAATCGCCGACGTATCGCTGAGCTTGCAGATCAGCGAGCACATCGTGTCCGTGGTCATCCCACGCGCCGGCCGGTGGACGCGGGTGGCGGCTGGCTACGACTTTGAACGGCGGGTAAGGCGGATTGCTTGCGAAATATTCATTGGGATAAACCTCGTAGTCGCTGGGATGATCGACTGCAAAGAGACGCACTTGGTCTAGGTAGACGACCTCCTCCATGGGCTCCATCAGACGGAAGCTGAGCTTGCCATTCTTCTCGCGAATCGTGCTGCGATCTATTTTGACGTATTCCGTAGGACGGGGAATGTTGCGCTGACCGGGGCCGACCCAGTGCCCGACCACGCCGGCGCCCAGCATGTCGGAGACAAGTTCATAGCGCTGCCCGTCCCAAACAAAAAGTCTGGGACAGGAGCTGCCACGGCGGTCAATCTCGTTGTAAGCCTGTTCGCGCATCCCGGCAACTTCGATTTCGTCCTGCACCACTCCGGTGGGCCAGAGCATGCGGACGACATCCGCTTCTTTGGCTTGTCCCAAGCCGACATTGATGAAAGTCGAGTTCTGGCCAAGATATCCGGATGAGCCGGCAATTTCAAACTTCTGGCGATTGGTGCCGGCAAAAACTTCTACCTTAGTTCCAATGGCGCTGCGATTGTCGTTCAGTCCTTTGAGGACAAGCCGCAGCCAGTGATTCTTGTTGCCGCCTTCGTTGCGTAGCAGCACCGCCGGTCCGTGATTCTGGGTGATGAGCAAATCGGTCGCGCCGTCACCGTCGTAATCACCCGTGATGATGGAGCGCGGATCTTTCAAAACGATCTTGTCGAGGCCCAAATCGGTAGTGACGTCCTGAAAACCATCGGGACCAAGATTGCGAAACAGACGTACCTCGCCTTTGCCATCGGCAGTCTCACCGACAGCGACCAGATCGATCCAGCCGTCGTTGTCGTAGTCGATGGCAGCGACGCCCCAGCCCCGGACCCAATTGATTTTCGGCAGAGGGACCGCTTCAAACTTTTTTCCGGCCTGGTTTCGCCAGAGCGACAGACCAGGCGCGACGGTTTGCGTAAACGCGACATCCATCCATCCATCATGGTTGAAATCGAGGACGGCGACGCCGACAGTAGTTCCGTCCGGTCCGTTGCACGCAATCTTGGCTTTGAATCGTCCTTCCCGCGGATTTTCGAACAATGTAGCAACCTTGTACGGACCGGTAACCAGCAGATCAACTGCACGATCATTGTTGTAATCGCTGCCTATGGCGCCAATGGTAGGGACTCTGACCGATAGTCCAGTTACCTCTGACTGATCTGTAAAACTACCATTCCCGTTGTTACGCCAAAGACGATTAAGCTCGGGCACTTGAATTTGCCCATCCTGCTGAATCCCTCTTCTACGCGGGTCAAAATATGGATGCGAGCTGTATTGAGTAATAAATAGATCCAAGTCCCCATCGTGATCGTAGTCGACGAAAGTCGGGGAGATATTGAGGCCCTCACCTTTTATTCCGGCCGCCTCAGCCACGTCTTTGAACTTACCGTTCTTTTCGTTATGCAGCAGCATGATCCGATTTGTAGCGGTTACCGCCAGATCGGTCGCCCCATCATTGTCGTAATCTCCGGCGGTACAACCGACAGCGTGGAAGGAGGGATCAAGTCCGGCTTGGCGCGTTACATCCTCGAAGCTGCCATTGCCTCGATTGTGATAAAGCGTTATTCCACCCTCTTTGCCATTGTCTGAAACGAAAATATCGAGCTTGCCGTCGCCGTCGTAATCCAGGAAGCACGCGCCGGGACCGAAGAATGCAGCAACGTCCTGGTCAGTTCGTGACGTGGCTTTTGCCATTAGCCCTGCTGTTTCATTGACTGCGACAAAACGCACCGGAATTGTGGATGCGACCTTTTCCATGGCGGCGGGCGATTCTTCCGCCAGAGAATATTTTCCTTGCTCGCCATAGGCCAAGCCGATAGGCGAACCTAGTTTGTTCTGAGTGATGTACTGGAAGCGTTGCAGATGTTCGCGGGCATGCGCGACGTCGCCGGATTGCTGATTGGCGCGCGAGAGTCCAAACTCAGCCGAGGCATGCAGTGGATTGAGTTTGATCGCGTTCTGGAAAGCTTCGATCGCTTGAGGATACTGCCTGGTTTGCGAGTAGGCGCTGCCCAGGAAGTACCAGGTGTCGGCATCGTTGGGATCAATCTCAGTGACGCGGCGGAAGGCATCCACAGCGGCCTGCGCGTTGCTCGTATTTAACCCGACCCAGGCTGAGCAGCGCGATGCCTCGATTCAGGCGCGCGGCGGTTAATTTGGGATCGCGCGCGGCAGCATCCTGAAAAGCTTTCAGAGCTTTCGCGAACGACTGTTGGTTCATGTAGGCTACGCCCAGGTTATTTAGGCGCGCGGCTTCGGCGGCGGGGGAGGATTGTTCGGGAGCAGCGGCCAAAAGGCACAGGGTAACCAGCAGAAGTGAAATAGAAATGATGGAAGCGGATTTCATGAATAGGAAAAGCGCCTCAGGGCCTAAAGCTCTATCTTGAACTAAAGTCGGGATCTTCCCGTTTGTCGTCCTGGACTTTTCGTCACGACCGAAGTTTTGCCCCTGCCCATTGACGGCTTGGCGTATGGCCGCGATGCCATCACACCCTTGCCCTCTTGAATGGTAACAGTCTGGCTGGCGGAGATGTTGGAGAGCTTATCGACCTGGCCGCTGGGCCACTGGACCTCTAGTGAATCTGCTTTCGCCTCCTTGCCCAACCCAAAGGTGAGGACAAGTTCGCTCTGCGACAAATAGCTGGAACCGCTGCGCAACATTTGCCATTGCTCGTCTTTGCCAGACTTAACCCGCACCACCGAGCCGATGCCGTCACGATTGGATTTTGTCCCCACGAGTTTCACCCGCAGGCTGTGATTGCCGCCGCCCTGATTGTGAAACAAATAAGGACGGCCTCCGTTCGTGGTCACGAGCACATCCAGGAATCCGTCGTTATCAATGTCTGAGTAAGCTGCACCCCGGGCGACTTTCGGCGCAGCGAATGCAGAGCCCATAGATTCTGTAACCTCCTGGAATTTTCCCGCGCCCAGATTGCGGAACAAATGCGGGGGTTCAGCATAGCTGACGCGCTTTTGCACTCGCTCGATTTCGTTTTCTATGTGGCCGTCGGCAACAAAAATGTCGGGCCAGCCATCATTGTCGTAATCGAAAAAGAAACAACCGAAGCCCAGGGTCACCAGCGTGGCGCGCCCGACGTCGGAACGAGGTGCTTCATCCACGAAGAGTCCGTTTCCCTCGTTGTGATAAAGCGAGATCATCTGGTTCGCAAAGTTGGTGATAATCAGACTGGGACGGCCGGAGCGGTCGTAGTCGGCCGCGTCCACGCCCATGCCGGCGCGGGCAACGCCATCTTCGCTGAACGCGATTCCAGCAGAGACTCCCTTCTCCTCGAACGTGCCGTCGCGCTTGTTCAGATAAAGTTTGTTAGGCTGGGTATCGTTGGCGAGGAGAATGTCAGGCCAGCC
>WNGL01000475.1_pt1 | contig 47170 bp, 49 predicted proteins | sample 5400591 | NCBI WGS metagenome assembly WNGL01 (sample SAMN13153377, study PRJNA577476) | soil metagenome | isolation source: 80 cm soil or saprolite under Garry oak tree replicate 1 | place: USA:California | collected 2016-06-15 | reverse complement strand
GTTGTACATCCACTTGCGCGTCACATCGGCGCGTACAAGCTCGGCCGCAAATCACGAGATAAGACATCTCGCAGACCGAAGGCGAGCCCCTGCCAACACTGGGAGAAGTCACCGGGGAGGTTGGCGAATCGCTCGACCGACTCCGGGAGTTCGTGGCTTCACGCGGAATTGCCTTGGAGTACAACGAAGGCATTGCCCCCGCTCTGGGTGTTTCCTACGGCGGCAGAATCGCATTGCTGCCAAGGCAGACGAAGGCAGAGGAATTCACCGCCCTTGTTCACGAGACGAGCCACTTATGTTGTGTTGGAAATTATGTTGTGTAGAGGGTTCGTCGCCGCACGGCATGCGGATCTGAACGCTTCTGACACAACATAATTATTTACAGGGCGCGGAGGAAGGCGAGCAGGGACGGGTCGTCCTTCCAGGGTTTGGTTTTGGTTGACGTCGTGATGAGAGCGTTGGTGTGTGCAAGTACCTCCGCTTTCCTCTGCAGGTCGACTTCGGCGTAGATGTTAGTCGTATCGATGGAGACGTGTCCTAGCCAGGCACGGATGGTGTTGATGTCGACACCGGAGCGCAGCAGATGCGTTGCCGTGGTGTGGCGGATGGTGTGGGGGCTGATGGGTCTTCGCAGCAGTGATGGATGTGAAGTCGAGGCTGTTCTTACATGGTTCCGCAGCATCCCGTGAATGCCATGGCGCGTGATCGCTTGACCCAGCCTGTTGAGAAAGACTGGCTGATCGGACGAGCGGTTGCGAACGAGAGCGAGTAGCACGTTAACGGTTGCCGGCCAGAGCGGACAGCGGCGCACCTTGCGGCCCTTGCCTCTGAGTTGTACGTCGCCGAGTTGGTTGGATTTCAGGTTCAGATCGCCGATCATTAAAGACGCGGCTTCGGAAACCCGAGCACCGGAGTTGTAGAGGAACAGCAGCAGCGCGTGATCGCGCAAGCCTTGTTCGGTGTGGCGATCAGGAGCAGCGAGGAGAGCGTCCATTTCCGGCTTGTCCATATACGACAGTTCGTTCCGGGTGAACCGCTTGAAGGGAACGGCACGGATCTGACTGCACCATGCGATATGTTCGGGGCTGCGTTCGGCAATGAAGCGAGCGATGGCATGGACAGCGGCGAGCCGCTGGTTGCGGGTGCGGATGCAGCACCTTCGATCCTGTTCGAGATGATCGAGGAAACCACGAAGGACGTCGCTGGACAGATCGAAGACTTCAAGGCGATCCACCGGCTTCTTCTGCTTGGCGGCATATGGCAGAAGGAGCGCGAGCGTGTCACGATAACTTCGTTGCGTGTTCCTGCTGAGGTTGCGTTCTTCGACCAGGTGTTCGAGGAGGAAGCGCTTGACCCATGGGCCCAGCAGTGCGGACTTAGGCATGAGGCACTTCCGGTCTGGCGTAGCGCTCGAAGCAAAGACTGGCCTGTTCGAGCAGTTCGGTTGTCATGGTGAGGTAGCGTTGCGTATCTTGCAGCCGGCCATGTCCGAGGTAGATAGAAAGGTGAGGCAGCAGCCGCTGGACGTTCTTACCCTCGCGATACCAGGTAACGAGGCGCACGACCGCGAAGGTATGTCGGAAATCATGCAGTCTCGGCTGAAAGCGGGCATCGGTGGAGCGCGACACGCCTGCCTGTTCGCGAAGTCGCTTGAAGACCAGTTCGGCTGTCTGGCGCAGGACCAGTCCTCCCTTCTGCGTTCCGAGCAGCGGAGTCGTCTCTGAACTAGAGCGGCCCGGCCACTGCCGTTCGATATAGTTGCACAGCACGCCGCTAAGATCGTTGCCAACCGGAACAAAGCGGCTCTTGAAGAACTTGGTCTGGCGAACGGTCAGGACGCATGCCGCAGTGTCGAAGTCTGCCAGAGTCAAGTTGAGCGCTTCGCTGATGCGGAGGCCCGTTCCGTACAGGAGCAAAAGGAGTGTACGTACGGTATGGGGTTCAAGCAGCCAGACATAGCGATGCCGTGAGTCGGCGGCATCGATCAGCCGTTCGATGTCCTGGTTGGTGTAGATGTACGGTTGGAAGAGCTCAGGCTTCTGCGGCACACTGACCGGGAGAGGGCAGCTTGCACAGTAGTCGCGGGCCAACGCGTAACGATAGAACGCCTTCAGCGTGTGATACTTCGAGAACCAAAACGATGTGAGGGGACCGTTGCCTTCGAGGAACCGGAGCACCAGCGTGGGTTCGACAACCCACATATCGCAATCTCCGATGGCCTGTACGAAGGCGCGGAGGCGGACCGCTTCGCTCCGAAACCCCATACCCAGCGACCGCTTGTGCAAGATGTACTGTTCGACCGCTTGAGAGAGGATCATAGGAGGTCTCCCAGGCTAATCGCGGCCACGCCGCGCAGCGCTTCGATGCTTCCTCGCACCTGGATCGGTGTCGCTGCGTGCTCGCTCCGCACCGAATAATCGACCAGTTCCTTCAAAGCAATCTCGCCCACTTCGCGCAATGCGCGAAGATCGACCTTGGCATATATCTGAGTGGCAGCAAGAGAGACATGGCCGAGGTGGTCTGCGATCTCCTTGAGCGATACGCCTTCCGCAAGCAGGTGCGTGGCACAGGAGTGGCGGAGCGCATGGGGCCCGTAGCATGGCAACACAAGTCCGAGCCGATGTAGACGCTTGCGCACCATGGTGCCGAATCCGGGTGCGCTCAGGGCTCGATAGGGCTGCACTGCGGTAAGAAAGATCTCGCGCCGCTCACATCGTGGCCGCACCTCGCGAAGGTATCGCAAGATCGCAGAGCCGACCTCGTGAACCAGTGGATAGTGCTGATTCTTCCGCTGCTTCGGGCGATGGATGTGGATCGTCTCCCGTTCCCAGTCAATATCGTCAAGACTCAGGTGTCGCACTTCTCCGCTGCGAAGACCGTATACCGCGAGCAGCAGCAACATGGCATGATCGCGAATATCGGAAGGACTGTTGCCCGCGCATGAATCGAGCAGCGTCTGGACATCGCTCCATGCCGGCCCGCGCGGCAGGCTCTCCAATCTGTAAATCCGAGGAGCATCGAGCGCCGCTAGACCTGATCTACACCAGCACTTGGACTCCGCATACCGAAAGAAGTTGCGCAGCTTGGCGACATGGATGGCAATGCTTGTCCGCTTCAACTTGCGATGGGCGAGCGTCTGGAAGTATGACGAGAGATCCTCAAGGGCGATCTCCACCAGTGTCTTCCTCTGTTGATCAACCCAACTCAGAAACTTACCGACACACAGGCGATAAAGCCGAATGGTGTTGGGCGAAAGGCCTCGTTCGGCAGACGCAAACTGCAGGAATGCGTCGAACCCGGCGGCAAAGGGACGCTCTGGCAGCGGCTCCCGTAGTCGCCCGAGCAGCCGCATCCAGCTCGTTGCATGAAACACAAACTCTCTCTTACCGACATAAAGGCACGTAGCAGAACGGTGCGTGGTCATGGCCCACGTCTCGGACGATGCTTCGATCTCCACCGGGGTGATCTCTGCTTGATACATCGGAAGATGCTGCGCGAGGTACGTCAATATCCATGCGATGTTCCGCAATGTCTGTGTAGAGCGCCCCTCATCCATGAGCCGGGATAAGTAACGCTGACGTTCCGCTGCAAAAGGTGAATGGCGATGGCACGCGATGGCCGCTGGCCGCGAAAAGAGCAAATCAAACATGGTGGTCTCCTTGGGCAATAACAATCTGCCCAGTATCACCACCTCTGCCTTGTTATGTTGTGTTCAGAACCACCACACCCAATAGTGACGCACTATCCACGCCCGTACGCAACATAACTGCGAACACAACATAAATGCGCTTATGTAGTGCTCAACATAAGCGCACGAATTTTTGCATAAAGCAGAACGGCGCACCGCGACCACCAAAACGGTGCGCGAAACCGAAGCTGAAGCTGTTGCTTTTGTAGTCTCAAAAGCCATCGGACTCAACGCCAACACCAGCGCCTCATACATCCAGCTTTACCACGGTAACGCCGAGTTGCTGATGGAAAGCCTTGATGTTGTGCAACAGACCGCCTCTGTGATTCTGTCCGCGATCCAGAAGGAAGAATCCATTTCGCGGGAAATCCCCGACTCACAGTTTTCAGCCGCAGACACGTCCCAGTCCGCTGCCTGAACCGCACAATAGGCGCGGACAGGCGATAAGTGTCTGTCCGCAAGACTTCCACCCTTACTCGAAAGGAGCAATTCGTCATGTCCACTGCCGTTCGCATTAACCATGAATACCGCAATCTGCCTTTGGCGCAGTTGCAGGAATCGCCCACCAATCCACGTCGGCGTTTTGATGAGCAAAGTCTTGCCGAGCTTGCCGCCAGCTTTGCGGCGCAAGGGGTCTTACAGCCTTTGCTTGTTCGCAGCGTCGATGATGAAAAGTATGAAGTTGTCGCGGGAGCACGCAGGTTACGTGCCGCCAAGCTTGCCGCGCTCAAAGAAGTCCCGGCGCGCATCGTGGCACTCTCGGATATCGAAGTTCTCGAATGCCAGCTAATCGAGAACGGTCAGAGGGAAGGAGTGCATCCGATGGAAGAGGCATCGGCTTACCGAAGCTGGCCAGAAGTTTCTGGAGCTCTATGCTGAGCCGGTCGTGACGAACACATACTTGAAAGTTGCGATCCTTGTGCTGGCCGCCGTGTCGTCCGTCTCGCTCTATCTTTTATATAGAGCGCAGACGGCGGCGCTTCAACTCAAACCACTCATCATCTCGGTCACCAAGCAGGGCAGGGATCTGGCTCAGCGTACTTCTGGACTCCCCGCCGACCAGAAGCTCTACGCCGGGCTGGTCAAACCGCGCGAGGTCGAGCACGACTCGCAAATCTATCGCGCCTACAAGAAGGAAGCAGGAAAGATCGAGCAGGCCGGAGGCAGCAACCTTCGGGTGCGCCTCGACTTCGAGTTGAAGGCGCAGATTCAGAAAGCAATCTACGCCACGCGCAAGGCCGACCCGGAACGTGACATTCACGAAATCAAGCAGCAGGTTGCACAACAGCTTGAGTTGCCGTTCGTCAACAACGGCATTCAGATTCCCGATGCACGCATTGACTACGATCTCGATCAAGGTTCGCGCTCTGGGCACGCCGATGTCGAGGTTCTCACCGCCGCCTATCGCCCCGGCCATCTTCGCAACAAGGCCCAAGCTGGATTTCACGTGTACGCCTCCGCGTCTGACCGCGCCACGCTGACTGCGCGCGCCGAAGACGATCACCACTTACTTGATCAGATTCTGGAGCTCTAGCCATGACCGTCGATCCAATCCTCGCACTGCAGTCACTGGGATACACCGAACGCGAAGCCTCGTTCCTGTATCTCGTCGGCGTACATTCCGGCTACTTTCTTCGCCGCCAGTTCAACTATTTCACTGACCGGCAGAAGGGATATCTCGCTCACCACTTCATCGAGAAAGCGCGCATCGCTGGTCACATCGAAGTGATCGACTACGGACAAGCGCGATTTGTTTACCACCTCATCGCCAAACCAATCTACAGACTGCTTGGCAACGCTGAGTCGCAGAATCGCCGCCGCAAGGGCGACGGGACGATTCGCACCCGCTTGATGTCGCTCGACTACGTTCTCGAAAACAACGACGACTACCATCTTGAGACACCGGGAGCAAAGGTTCATTTCTTCACCAAAGTTCGCAATATCCCGGCGGTATATCTCGCCGGGGAGGCGGGACGAGTATCGGAGTTCGTTGAGACATTTCCTGTGGCGCTGGATGACCGCGATCATCCGGCTTCTTCTCTCGTTCGCTTTGCCTTCCTCGACGAAGGACTGCTCTCCACCGCGAAGTTCACTCGCTATCTCGAAGAACTGACTCCGCTCCTGTGCGCCGTCAGAGTTTTCGAGGTGATCTACGTCGCTACCTCGGAGCACAACTTTTCAGAAGCTGAAGCGATCTTCAATCGGCGATTCGCGCGGCCTCAGCAACAGAGGCAGCAATCCTTCGATGGTTTTCGTACCAGTTCTCCAGTGCAGCGCGTAGCAGCTTCTCCTGGAATCCATCCGAGCTTTGTGACGTTGCTCTTCCACTACCGCTATCCCAAGCTCTTGAGGAGTGAGGCTCACGGGTCTGCATGCGAGTCAGGGGATGAGTCTGGACAGACAAGATTAACTCTTTACAAACAAATGACTTCAAAGGATGACCAAACCTCTGGAGGGTGAAGCAGGGGCGGGAGCGACCGCACCCTTCCGGGTTGCCGCTGACGCTGGTCGCTCCCGCCCCCGTACTCGTTGGTATCTGTCGTGGATACATCCGAGATCAACCTTGGATATCGAAACGATCCGGCGCAGATCGCTGCCGGATCACAGAAGTATCGGCTTTGAATGCAGGCTGATGCTGTCAGGAAACACACAGGAGAATTGAAATGAGCAAACTGAAGATCGAACGTGGAGCAAGCCGCATCAAGCGCACCAAACTCCAGTCCTCCATCGAACAATCCGTCGCAAACGACATTGAGCTGATGGCTGAGTGGTCGGACAACGAACCCCATTACATCATCAACGAACTGTTGCGCTTCGGACTGACCCAGGACGAGGACTTCCAGAAGTACAAGGCAGAACAGCAAGCGAAGGCACCGACGAAGAATGTCAGCCCCAAGCCCGTCTCGTCACAGGTCAAACCTTCGTCCGACATTGCCTCTAACTCAGCCACGTTGCCAGCTGCTCCGGCAGCTCGCCCGCTGTAAGGAGCGATCAGAATGAAGACACCGAATGCCTTCCAAAAAGTCTTACGCCACGCTATCGAAAATCGTCTGCCGATTTCGCTCGGTCTCAGCGCAGCCTGCGGAATCGTAGCTGCGCACCCTGTATCCAGTCCAGACCTCGGACCCGATGTTGCAGATGATCGCCATCGTCAGGCCTGGGATCTTCCACGGCTTTGTCTGGAGCTACACCCTCTTTCTGTTCAGCACTCCATTCCTTGTGCTGTCGATCATCTTCTCTCTGGCCTATGTCCACTTCTACATGCCGGAGATCAATCGGACGGCGGGCGTACTTCCCTGGTATCCCGATCCGCGAACCCGGCGTGACCTTTATCTGGTCGTCGGCGAGATCCACCAGCCGCTGAAGCCAGTACCATCACCGGCCCCGCATTGGTTCGCGATTCCGGAAGCGGGTCTCTATACGGGCATCGCTGTGATCGGCGCTATCGGCTCCGGTAAGACGCAGGGCCTGATCTTGCCGGCCATGCGGCAACTCTTCACTTACCTGGCAGACGATGCAACCCAGAAGCTCTCCGGCATTGTGCTTGAGGTCAAGGGCGATCTCTGTCGTCAACTGAAGGTGATCCTGAATGAGTGCGGTCGCGCCTCCGATTACGTAGAGGTTTCGCTGACGGGAAATGTTCGCTACAACCCGCTGAACAACTCGCTTGATCCTTACGCGCAGGCATTCAATATCGCATCCATCATCACGGCCATCTGGGGTAAAGGCAAAGAGCCGTTTTGGCAGCAGTCGTACACGGACCTCGTTCGGTACGTGATTCTGTTGCATCGGGTCAAGGATGGATATGTCACCCTGCTTGATGTCTTCCGCACCGTGATCAGTTCCGAAGCTCTGGAAATGATGCTGATCGAAGTCGGAAGAAAGCTTATTGGTTCTGCGTTCATCGGAATCAGTGAAACCGCATTTCTCAAACTTCGACCGGCATTGACCGATTACCGGTTCGAGCCGAATGATGAAGTTGGCGAGTATTGGGCTCCGTGGAGCGAAGAACTTGAGAATTTCCTTGCAGCAAATACGGGCATAGCTTCCTCCGTCTACCATTTTCCTGCGGTCGGTCCCATTGCCAAAGAAAACTTCGAGAGCATCAGTTATTGGTACTGGCAGCATTGGAAATTCTTCCGCTCCGAGGTCAAGACTTCAATCATCCAGGGCATCGCAGTGTTCCTCTCGTTGTTTGAGACCGATCCTGATGTGCGTCGCGTCTTCTGTCCACCGAAGGAACTTTACGATGGCAAGCAATGCGAAGACGATCCGCAGGGAAGCGTGTTGCCGCCGTTCGATGAACTCATCGAGTCCGGCAAGGTTGTTGGCCTGAACTTTCCCGTTGCCCTCAATCCAGCGCTAGCCAAGATCATCGGCACCATGATGAAGATTGACTATCAGCGGGCGGTGCAGTTGCGCATCCCCAAGATGGATACCGAGCCTCACCGCCATTTCCGTCCCACGGTCTTCGTCTGTGATGAGTACCAGAACTACGCTACGGTTGGCGGGGATAATCCCACGGGTGACGAACGCTTTCTCTCGATTTCCCGGCAGCCGAGATGCATCCCAATCGTGGCCACGCAGAGTATCTCGTCATTGAAGGAGGCTTTGCCGAACGAAGGCGTCAAGACCTTGCTGCAAGCCTTCCGCACGAAGGTATTTCTCTCCACCGCCGACCCCGACACGGCAAGATTTTGCCTCGGAGATTTGCGGCAAGACTGACCGCACTCGGATCAGCTACACCGTTTCCGAGTCCAGCTCGAATGCCAACGTTGGTTGGCTCAGTGGCTGCACCTCTTCCAATAAAGGGTCGGTCTCGGCCTCCAAGCAGTACCAGAAGCAGAAGGAGCCGCTGTTCGACGAGAAGGTGTTCTTCGAACTGAAGAACGCTCAGGCCATCGTTGCAGCATTCGACGGTATCAGTCCCCAGACCGCGACCTACTGCTTCCTGAAACCGGATTTCCTCCCCATCGACATGACATGGTTCGAGCAGGAACGTATTGGGTTCGATCCCCGGAGGTACGGTGAGTTTTGAAGTGATCATGCCTTTCCTCAAGCCGATCAAGCATCTGCTGGAGGCGCGGACGGTTGAGCAGGCCGATTCAATAACAATCAGGACAGTCGCTTACGCGACGTCGCTCCGGTCCGGAGCGACCATAGTTCCAGCTACGAGAAAACCGCTTCATCTCACAATCAGATGTGAGGTGCCGTCTCGCTTACTTTTCACAGCTGGAATACTCAAGTAAACCTTACCTATAAGAGAAGTGCTTAGCTGAGAACTGGAGCACGGGATGGGATTTGAACCCACGAATAACGGCTTTGCAGGCCGTCGCGTTAAGCCACTTCGCCACCCGTGCTCATTGAAATCCGTCACTGAACTTTGAAAATGAGAACCTTTGACGTTGTCAGCTCATTGTGCGGCACATCGACCACAAATAGATCCAGCTCCGGAACGAATGTGCCAGCCTTCGCCATTGGTGCCGTTGCTGGATTTCCGGCAAGCCGATAGTTGCCCGAATCATCTTCCTGGAAGGCGAAAAGTGATCCCACGCCATCCGGCCCCTTGCCACAAGATGCGTAGATGCGCTTCCGCTTTGTGTCGTAAGCGAGTTCGTCTACCCATCCCGTAATGGGGAGCGAGTCGATCTCCTTACCCGTGCGAGTATCGATGACGATGATCGCCCCGCTTTGCTCGGTATTTCTGCATCCCACAAAAAGGCGATGGTGCCTCTCGTCGAGTGCAATGGGAAGATTCTTGTGTCCCTTAGTGAGGGTCCAGATGTCGATAATCTTGCGTGTCCTTCGGTCGAATACGGCTACCTGATTTTTGTCCGTTAGATTGACGTATGACCTGGGAGAATTCGTCTCGAATGCGATCGCCTCCAGCGCCTGAGCCGGAAATTTGATGTCTCCAATCTTTTCTGCGGTCGTCGTGTCGATGATGCTGAGAAGAGAGTAATCAAGATTCGCGTCTTTGCCGCCGTTGGCCACATAGAGCAGCTTGGTCTCCGGATCATACCGGGTTCCGTCTGCGTTCAATTCGAGCTTAATGGTCTTATGAAGTTCGTAATCATGCCCGCGATAGACCTTCAACTCACCGACACCGCCATCGGTAATGAAAACAGTATCGAGGTCAGGACGCAGGAAAACCGAGTGAGGATTCTTGATCCCCAGTATGTCGTGGAGCTCTCTACCGCTGTCGAGATCGAAGACCTTGACGCTTTTGTGTGCCTGCGTAGTCGCGTAGACTCGGCGGGCTTTGACGTCCACCGTAGGGTGATCGGCATAAGGCCCAAGCGGAACATCCGGGATTTCAATGGTCTTCACAAGCACCAACGGTTGCAATGGCTCATTCTGGGCGACAGCGAAGATGGGCACGATTACAAGGGCTGCTAGGACGAATACGGCTTTCACAGGTTCTCCTCTATTGTGTGTTTGGGAAGATGAGCCGGAGACCCGGAAGACAAAGTCTCCGGCGATCGGAAGAAGGCTATTCCAGTCAGCTAATCCGGGTAGTACAGCGATGGATTCTTGTCTACGTCCACCTCTACCCACTGCTCATCCCAGTGTTCCAGCGTCAAGGCCCAGCGGGCGCGCTCTCCCTTGACATAGTCGTCGAGATCCGGGAAGAGATAACGGATAAGTTCGCCGCGCGTCTTCTCAGCTTTGGGAGCTTTCCCAGTTGGCGGCGAGACAATGACGATTGCAAAATCCCACGATGGAGAGACGTGGTGAGCCCGGCGGGTGTAAATGGTCTCGCTGATGACCTGTCCGTGCTCCTTCTCATACTTCATAATCGGGTAGTGATACTTCTTGTATAGCGCAAGCCATTCGTCCTGACGTCCCGGTGGAAGTTTGTAGAAGGAAACGGAGACGACATTCTTGCCGACTCCGGCGCCGTTCGTCGCTTGAGAGAATGCGCCCGGTACAGCGAATGCTGCAAACAGAATTACAACTAATGCAGTTCGTAGTGATGCTTTCATTGGATCCCTTTCTGACGCGTGCCTGTGAATCGTGTACTGCGGTTAGAAGTTCACTCTTACTCCGAACTGCAACTGGCGCTCTGGTGTCTGGGTTGATGAGAGCGTTCCAGCCAACCCCACCGCGCTTCCGTCCTGATTAAACAGAGTGCTGTTATCAATCGGCGGAGCAAAATTCGGATGGTTCGTCAGGTTGAATAGTTCAGCGCGGAACTGCAAATTGACTCGCTCGGAGAGCTTGTTGTTCTTATAGAACGACAGATCGGTGTTGAACTGTCCTGGACCAGAGAGATAGTTCCGCCCGGCGTTGCCGAGGTGTCCAGCAGGCGGAGCAACAAAGCAACTCGTATTGACATATTGGATGCTGCCGGAATGCGTGGGCGATCCGCAGCCTGCGACACGGTCTGGATACTGATATGGGTCGGTGTTACCTAAGCCCAGCGGGTCACCTCCGACCAGAACAGAGAACGGAGCGCCGCTGCTAACTTGCAGAACGGTTCCCACCTGCCATCCCTTACTGAGCCACGTTGCACGATCACCTGCCAGATTGGGTACGTTCCAAATTCCGCTGACAACGAAATTGTGTTTAAGGTTGAAATCAGAGACACTGCGCCGTGTTCTGGAATCGAACCATACAGGCAAGCTGCTGGGAGAGTTCGTGTACTGATCACCACCGATGGTAGAGGACCCTGTGTCGATGCTCTTCCCCCAGGTATAGGCAACTTGCAACTGAAGTCCGTGTACAGGAGTGATGCGTGTGCCGAGTTGGAGGGCGTCGTAGTAGGAGTCGGCATCGGTTGCCAAACGGTCGATGCGTCCAACGTTTGGATTCAGCACGGTTCCATTTGTTGGCCACACATATCCAGTTGACGTTAAGGTTGGCAGCACGATATCAGCATCGTCCGTGCGATATGGGAGATGAATTCCGCGCGAGCCGGCATAGGAAATCGTCGAGATGATATGTCCGGCGAACTGCTTCTCAATGCTCAGATTCCACTGTCCGACATAGCTGCGACTCGGATTGGGGTCTACATAAACGACGCGCTGCCCTGACAAACTGCCCGGGCTATAGGAGGCAACTGCAAGGTCATAAGCTTGGTTCGGAAACGACCCTGCGGGAAGCCCCGATATTGCGATCGTCTTGGAGAACGGGGCGGAAGCCGACGAGAGAATCAGGAATTCATACGGAAGAGGAAGCACATCATAAAGTCCAGCACCGCCGCGAATCACGAAGGTCGCATTGTGTGACGGATCCCAGGCGAAGCCGAGACGTGGTTCAAAGTTGAGCCGAGTAGGGTTGTTGAAGTATGGGTCACCCGTGTGAACTTGTGTGTCGGTCATGTGGCGCAGTGTTGCGAGCTTTCCGTTTACTTCAGTCGGCACGCTGGTGGTCTCATAGCGCAAGCCAAGATTTAGTGTCAGATCGTGACGGATACGCCAGTCATCCTGCACGTAACCTGCGAGCAATGTCTCGCGAATACCACGAGGTGTTGCCTTCTGGAGCACCGAACCGCCAAAGCTGTGGGGCTGATTCGTTAGATAGTTGGTGAGACTGGTGAAACCAAAGCCGCCATTGTCACTGAAGTGAAAGAGATTGTTGGACTGCATTCTTTCAAATGCAATTCCGAACTTGATCGAATGCTTGCCACGCGTGAGGAATGCATCGTCATAGAGTTGAAATGAGTTCCAACCGAAGACGAAATTGGGGAAGCCACCGGGGCCACCAAAGAACGTCGCAATTCCTGGAATGCGAATGGACGGAGCTGGTCTGCCAGGCACTACGCCATAAGACAGATCGCCCGCTGCGGAATTAATCGGATCGTAAGTGTCGGTGGTAACTCCATACCGATTGAATCCGAAGCGAACGGTATTCACTAGCGACGGCGAAAAGGTGTGGGTTTCTTCCAGTGCCACGAAGGGACGCGTGTTCTTGCCGCGGTATTTCTCGTTGTTAAGTTGATCAGGCTGGGTAATCAGGCTGGGATCCAACAGGAACGTGGCAAAGAAGTTGTCTTCGGCCGAAAGCTTCTGATCGAAGCGAGCGGTATAGAAGTCCTGAGTCCCATCCTGCAGAGTGGGCACCGAATATGATCCGTAGTCTCCGCTCACTGCGCCATTCGGAGCCGGGTAGAACGTCAAGTACCTCTTAGCCTGCGCGTCAACGGTCACATCTCCGCTAGTCAGGATACCCAGTCGAGCATTCGCGGATGGTACGGTGCTGGTCTGTGTAACTGTTCTGGCCTGGCGCGTGCCTTCGTAATTGACGAAGAAGAAAGACTTGCTCTTCTGGATTGGGCCGCCGAGAGAACCTCCATATTGATTGCGCGAAAATGGTACTTTGCTCTGGTCAAAATAGTTGCGCGCATCCAGTGCACTATTACGGGCGAACTCATATCCGCTGCCGTGGTAGGTGTTCGTGCCCGATTTCGTAATAGCATTCACGACCCCGCCGGATGTCCTTCCATACTCAGCGGAGTAGTTGAGCGTCAGGACCGAGAACTCCTGGATGGCATCAATTCCCGCCTGGGAACCGAGGACGCTACCGGGAGAGTCATTGGTGTAATCATTAAAGCTGATTCCATCCAACCGATAGTTGTTTTGGTTTGACCTTGTCCCTGAGATGGTGAGTTGGGACCCATACCCGCGCGTTGCCTTTGTCGCATCGCTCGACCCAGTCGATCCCACTCCGGCTTGGTTGCGGATTGTGCTAACACCTGGCTGGAGGGTTGCCAGTTGTGTCCAGTCACGACCATTGAGAGGAAGCTCTCGAATCGCTTCTCCGCTCACCTCTCCATTCAGAGTCGAGGTCGTCACGTCGATGTCAGCACTGTTCGCCGCTACTTGTACTGTCTGCGAACTGCCCGCCAGTGGAAGAGTCAGATTGACAGCCTGCTGCGCTCCGACTGTAACCAGCACATTACTTGCTTTAGCTTCGGCAAACCCTGAGGCGGTTACAGAAAGGTTATACCTGCCGGGGAGGAGGTTCGGAATGGAGTAATAACCCGCCGCGGTTGTTGAAGTCGCGCGAGTAACTCCGGTGGAACCGTCCACCACGACAACCTGCGCGCCTTTGATCACGGCCCCACTCGGATCACTGACCGTGCCTTGGATCGTCCCGCCAGCTACTTGCCCAAAACTGTCAGCTTGCAATGTGAAAAATAGTGACAACAGCAACAGTACTGGAATTCGAAAATGCAATTGCTTCAAATGTTTCATTAGGTCCTCGAAATATCTGCTCTCCCACATGGCTTTAGTGGGGTCTCAACGCCACTGCCCCGCCTGGCGCAGACACACCTGTGCCTTTTGCGCGTAAGCGTCATCTATGGCGGAATAAGTTGCTTTAGTTAGATCGAAGCTAGAGGAGGGGACAACAACATCGTAGTGAAACGTTATTGCTTGAATAGGCGCACGGCGCCACAGTTGCAAACGGAATATGTTCGTTAGGAGGCGTTGCTACTTGCTGAGTGAACACGATAACCCCCGTTCTCCGCCCTGAATGTCGGGTGGACATGGCTAAACTTCAATTTCGTTCCAAACGAAACAAGGCCCGCGAGCTTGGGAGCTGCGGGTCTTGTGAGAATTCAATTCGGGTGAGCTAATCCTCATCCATTCTCGTACCCACGCCCCCGCGCACGCTCATACACATGTTGCAGCGACAGCACGAATTGTGAGTCATGATCACGAAAGCAGCATAGCTCCATATCTTAAGAAAAGTCAAACTGAATAACGAGAAATGTGTCTTGAGCAATAGATGTCATTCCGCTTCCGCGAGCAGTCATGCTACTCATCCGCGTTTTTGCGTGCCTGCGAATTCTGTCCCACCAACTGAGGAGTACTGTTGCAGAAGCAGCTGTTCATCATGCTATACTCACATCACTCTTTGAAAGCAGGACTCTAAAAAGATGAACTTTACTTCTCGAATGCGAATGGCCATGTGCACCCCAGGCGGTGATCGGCCAGCTTCGGAAGTCTGAGTTCACTCACTCAATCTCCATTCTGGCAGCCGCCTGGGGGTCCCCAAGGCGGCCAAATTGTTTCTGGATGCTTTTCACCAGCTTGCAATGGAGATTACATTGAGTTCACAAGATTTCAAGATTTCTACTGTCGCCATTCATGGCGGACGCGCGCTGGATTCTCACGCCAGCTCGATTCTCTTTCCTCTATACCAGACCAGTACATTCGTTCATGACGCTGTCGGCGTCGACAAAGGGTTCAGCTACTCTCGGGTATCGAACCCCACAGTGGATGCCCTCGAACAAGTCATCGGAGTTCTGGAAGGCACGCCCCCGGCTGTCTGCTTTCGCACCGGCATGGCAGCCGTTACGACGCTCTTCCTCTCGGTGCTGAAATCCGGTGATCACGCAATTCTCTCTGACGTTGTTTACGGCGGAACCATGCGCCTGTTCCGCGAGGTACTCGATAATCTCGGAATAACCGCGTCTTTTGTTGATACTTCCGATGCCGCCAACGTCGAAGCGGCGATCACCCCATCAACACGCATTGTATTCATCGAGACACCTGGTAACCCCACGCTGAAGCTCACTGATATCGAAGCAGTTGCCCAGGTCACTAAACGGCACTCGATACCCTTAGCCGTCGATAACACGTTCTTGACTCCGATCTTGCAGAAGCCGCTCGAACTCGGCGCTGATATTTCAGTGTTGTCGACAACAAAATATATCGATGGTCACAATGCAACAGTTGGCGGCTCAATAGCCACCGGCGATGAGCAATTACTCGAGCGCCTTTGTTTGATCAGGAAGACCATCGGAACCACGCAGGCTCCATTTGAAGCTTGGCTCACGCTGCAGGGAGTCAAGACTCTCCCTGCGCGCCTGAAGCTTCATTGCGAGAATGCTTCGATTATCGCGCAGTGGCTGGAGAGCAACCCTGCTGTCGATCGCGTTTATTTCCCGGGACTGGATTCATGCCCTCAGAAACCGCTCGCCGATAGGCAGCAGAGCGCTCCGGGCGGGATGATCGCGTTTGAGTTGAAGGCAGGCTACGAAGCAACAGTCCAAGCCCTCAACAACGTCACCCTGTGTTCCCGTGCGGAAAGCCTTGGCGGGATCGAGACGCTGATTACCCATCCATCTTCGACCACACATGCCGACCTTGATCCTGCTTTGCGGCACAGGTTGGGAATCTCGGACAGCCTCATCCGACTGTCGGTGGGGCTTGAAGCTCCGGAAGACATCATCGCAGACCTTGCGCAGGCTTTTGCAGTCGCAGGTGGTTATAACGCGACGGAAGGGGTTCTCAATGAAGTTTGCTAGCCGCCTTGTGAGTTTTGATCCAGCGCCGGGAGATCGCTTCCGGCCAATCTCGACACCTATCTACCAGACTGCAACATTTGAACAGGAACATGCAGACGAGTTTGGTGAATACGACTATTCGCGAAGCGGCAATCCGACTCGCTCTGTACTGGAGAAGCATCTCGCCTCATTGGAGAACGGAACGCGCGGCTTTTGTTTCTCAAGTGGCATGGCTGCCATCAGCACCGTGACCAAACTGCTAAGGACTGGCGATGAGATACTTGACGACAGCGATTTGTACGGAGGCACTTGTCGCTTGTTCTCGAAGGTACTTGTCCGCACCGGCATTACCGCACGTTACGCCGATGCCTGCGACCCAGACGCTTTTGAAAAGCAGATTACTCCGCATACGAAGCTTGTTTATGTTGAGTCGCCTACCAATCCATTGCTACGCGTTATGGACCTTCGCCGGATTGCTGCTATAGCTCACGCCCATGGAGCGCTGCTGTGCGTCGATAACAGCACGATGTCACCTTACCTTCAGAATCCTCTCGATCTTGGTGCCGACATCGTTCTGCACTCGGCGACCAAGTACCTGTGCGGTCACCATGATGTCACCGCCGGAGCAATCATCGTCAAAGACGAAGGCCTAGCAGAGCAGATTTATTTTTCGCAGAACGCTGAGGGCAATGCTCTCGGACCTTTTGATTGTTTTCTGCTCCTCCGCGGGTTGAAAACCTTAAAGCTCAGGCTCGACTGCCAACAGCGGAACGCCATCGCAGTGGCACGATTTCTTTCCGGCCACCAGGAGATCAATCGCGTCTACTATCCCGGCTTGAAAGATCATAGCGCTTATGAACTTCAGCGTTCACAGGCGCGTGGTGCTGGAGCGGTGTTGAGCTTCACTACGGGCTCGGTTGAAGTTTCACAAGCCATCGCCAAATTCACCAGGCTCTTTCGCATTACAGTCAGTTTCGGCAGCATCAACTCTTCTATCAGTCTTCCCGGAAGTATGTCTCATGCGAGCGTTCCTCCGGAGGTATTATCGCAACGCGATCTACCTGCAGACTTGGTGAGAATCTCGGTTGGAATTGAGGACGAAGAAGATCTAATCGCGGATCTCGAACGCGCGATAACCCTCGCAACGCAAGCGCTCGCTACAACAGAGTCAGCCAATGTCTAGGCAATTCGGGAGTGGCTATTAAGTCCAGGAGCGCAGGGATTTCGCTGATGCTCGAAGTCCCTGCTCCCATGGTGGTCACTGGTGATCTGTTGCACTCGGAAGATCAGATTCCTCCATTATCGAAGAGACTAGACCGAACTTCTCCATGCGATAAATGAGAGTCTTGCGACTAATATTCAAGTACTTTGCGGCGCGGGTCTGATTTCCGGCATGCTTCTGCAATGCCTGCGATAAGATCTCTTTCTCAACCTGCTCAAGGTCGATGCTTTCATCCGGCAACTTGAGGTCGATCTTCGCAATGCGCGACTCGGCTTCACGAACTTCCTGCGGTAGATCTTCTGGGCGGAGTACATTTCCGTTCGCGAGGACGACTAGGCGCTCAATAGTGTTCTCCAGTTGGCGGACGTTGCCGGGCCAAGGATAACGCAGAATCAAATCCATCGCTTCATCGGTGACCGTCAAAGGCGAGATATGGTAGCGCTCAGAGAAGCTTCTAAGAAAATGCGAAACGAGCAAAGGAATGTCGTCCCTGCGTTCGCGTAAGGGTGGCACATCGATTGTGACCACAGTTAGACGATAGAAGAGATCTTCGCGAAATTGGCCGTCATCGACCAGGGTCTTCAATTTGCGATTCGTTGCCGCAAGAATCCGAACGTTCACTTTGACCGGTTGCGAGAATCCAATCTTGTCCACCTCGCGTTCCTGAATGACACGCAGGAGCTTTACCTGGAGATTCAGCGGCAGTTCCCCAATCTCATCGAGGAAGATTGTTCCCTCATTGGCCGCCTCGAACTTGCCGATGCGGTCGGCGATGGCACCGGTGAATGAGCCCTTACGATGGCCAAAAAGTTCTGATTCCGCCAGGGCGTCAGGCAGTGCTCCACAGTTAACCGTCACAAACGGTTTTCCAGCGCGAAGGCTGTTCTGATGAATTGCTTTGGCGAGGACTTCTTTACCCGTGCCTGACTCGCCCGTGAGCAAAACGGTGGAATCGCGCCCGGCTACGCGTGCGCATAAATCAAGAGCATCGCGCATTTTGCGAGATTGGCCTATAAGGTTCTCGAACCGGAATGTGCTGCCGGCGAGATCGCGAAGGTAGCGGTTCTCAGCTACGAGTTGTTGCCGCTCCAGCGCTCGGCGAACATTGACCTTGAGTTCGTCGCCGTTCAATGGTTTCAGGACATAATCGGCGGCGCCAAGCTTCATAGCTTCGACCGCATCGTTCACTGTTCCGAACGCGGTAATAAGTAGTACCGGCGTGTCTGAATTTGTGGCCCTAATGCGGCTCAGCAAATCCAGTCCGCTTATGCCAGGCATGCGGATGTCGCTGATGACCAGGGATGGCGACTCTTCCTCGAAGCTTCGCCATGCGGAGAGACCATCACCGACTGCTGTCGTCGCATAGCCCTCTTCCTGCAGCCAGAACTCCACCAGTCGTCGCTGGCTGGCATCATCATCAACGATAAGAACCCTCGGCGCAGTGCTCACTGTTTCACCTCACGTGCAAGAGGCACAGACACTTGCAATGAATCCAGAGGCAATGTCACGCTGAACGTCGTCCCTCGATCACTATTCTGGCGGCATTCGATGCGGCCACCGTGCTGCGACACAATGCGCTCCGCAATCGACAGCCCTAAGCCAGTGCCCTCGTCGCGTGTAGTGAAGAATGGATTGAAGATGCGTTCAGTATTTTCCGGGTCAATTCCAACGCCTTCGTCCTGCACTTCGAATCGCACGTTGCCGTCTTCCGCAATTGCACGTAACGCTGCATTTCCACCTGACGGCATTGCCTGAACAGCATTGATTGCCAGGTTCAGCAATACTTGCTTGATCTGCTCCGGATCCACGCAGATTGTGGGAACGGATGTTGTTTCCTCAATACTGATCGTTACTCCTGCCATTTTCGCGGTTTCTCCAACCAGCTTGGCCACAGAGTGGAGTAGCAATGCAGGGTCAATCGCAATTCGTCGAGGTGGCTGAGGGCGTGCGAAGTTGAGAAACTGATTTACGATGCCTTTCAGACGCTCTAACTCCCGCTGGGCAAGTTCTCCGAATTCCCGTTTCGTTTCGGAAGGCAACTGTTCGCGAGTCAATATCTGGACCGCACCGTCGATAGCTCCGAGCGGATTTCGTATTTCATGCGCCAATCCGGCGGCCAGTTCTCCCATCGCCGAAAGCCGATCCGCACGCCGGAGCAGAGCGAACGAGGACTGCAGATCCGCGTTCACCTTTGCCAATTGCGCGGCCATCTGCTCAGCCTTGAATCGCTGTGCGCGTTCGTGATCGGCTAGCACTCCTGTCAAAGTGCTGATGATGAAAAACATTCCGACTTCCACCCATTGGGTAGCGTTGTACTCAGGGTTCATGCGCCACGCCATTTCGATGTGGGGAATGTACAGGAGCCCGGTAACGACCGCGGCAAGAATACCGCCACGCCAGCCGTACCAAATCGCCATCAACAGCAGGGGTACGTAATATGCCCGTTGCAGCAAAGGATGAAGCCACATGTGGCTCGTGGGGGTCTGATAGTGCAACATAGAAATCGCGAAGATAATCGCGAACAGAACCACAACTCGAATTGATGGTTTTCGCTGCACGTAACTCCGATTTGCCGAATTCTAGCATTCCATCGCCGTGCTCAACTGCCGCAAATCATCCAATGCTGCCTGAAATCAGGCAATCGGGCGGCGAGTAACCCAAGCGATGGAGATTACAACTCTTTTGATTTCTTGTACATATAGAATTCGCCGAGAGTGGCGCGCCGCGTGCTTTTAAGAAGAGCAGGTCGGTGAAAGCGTGAGCCGAAAGATACGGAAGCTTGAAAGAGTACAGCATGACGAAGATCGACTTTTGTAGAGTTCTTTCGATTGAACGACCGGCTTCCGGTTCTGGAACGCGCCTCGAAAAGAACTCGACGAGAGTCCAAGCCGCTCTGTCTGAATTCTCAGTCCAACGGCTGTGAGGAGTACATTCTCGATGATTTCCATTTGGTTCTTCGTAGCACTGGCAGTTACGTTCTTTGCAATACACCTCTTACGGCGAAGATATGTTCTTCACGCGAGTGATTCAAATCAAGGTGAGCACGTTGTCGATGGCCGCGATGTCAAGGTCCCCGACAGCAAGGGCGAGTGTTGTCGCTGACAGCTAAACGCCTCAGGTAGAAACGACTAAGGGTCCAGTACCAATAACCGGTTCTGGAAAGCTCAGTGAGAACAGAAGGAGCACGACGATGCAAACGAAAAAACTCTTTTTAGTCACTCTTGGTTCCGCACTACTGTGGACGACAACTGCAGCGGTAGCCTCAGAACACCACAAGCATTCATTCACAGTCGGGAAGAAGGGTGAGATTACGCTCACCCAGCCAGCAAAGGTTGGGAATGTGTGGCTGCTGCCAGATACATATGTTGTTCAACACCGCACCTCAGCAAGCGCCCACTTTGTCCGCTTCGTTGAATTGAAAAAAGCTCAGAACTGGACCTCAGAGCGCAACGTTACGTATGCAGAACCAGATAGCGCCGGCCAGGCCAAATGCCGGATGGAACCCGCAGGCGTGCCAATCAGGGAAACCTTGGTCTCCATAGCTCACGAAAATGGCGGGGATCGGATTACACAAATCGTCATTCAGGGAGAAGATGTGGTGCACATCTTCTGAGAGCTGCCTCCAAGGTAAGACCGTGAAACTGAATAGTGCTCCGGTATTGGATGACGGGTCGCGAACATATCAATCAACCGTGTCTCCGTGAGACGCGACGAGAGGAGAAGTAAATGAAATCACATTCGATCAGAGTGGCCGTTCTAGCCGTTCTATTTCTATCAACCAGCGTCTTGTTTGCAGTCGCACAAGACCACGCTATGAACATGAAGGAACACCAACTCACCAAGAAAGAGGTGAAGGCTCTCATTGTCAGCGCGAAGACACCTGAAGATCACTTGAAGCTAGCCTCGTACTTCAGAGGCGAAGCTAAGCAGCAGCAAGATAAGGCGAAGTATCACGAAGAAATGGCAGATCTATACAAGAACAACCCTACTCCAAGAACGCAAATGTCGCAGCATTGCAGGCAGTTCGCGGAAGAGGCGAGGAAGGCCGCCGAAGCCGCAAATAGCATGGCCGACGAGCACGAGAAAATGGCCGCACAAGCACGCGAAAATAAGTAGCGTTCGAAGGGTCTGGGTTTGGTAGATGCCGACCATTATTGAGCATGGGGTTGCGCCCAGATGCTTTACTGGGCGTAACCGGCTCACCTTAAATCCCGGTGCGCAAGTTAGATGATCCAGAGCAGTTCAAAGTGGTCAACGGCATAACTTCTAGAGCGAAGCTGTTTTGAATTGATTTAAATACCTGTAAAGAGAAGGTCTTTTCAAAAGATGACTCATGGATTCAAACTCGTCGCAGCGGTCATGGCTTTCGTTCTGTTGGCAAGCGGCCTGTCCGTATTCGCGGCTTGCTTGCGCGGAGACGCAGCAACGATTTCTAAGTGCTGCGGTCCGCACTGCTCCATGAAGATGAAGGCGCATTCCGCCGATATAGCGTTTCAGATGAATCCAGAGGGTACCTCTTGCTGCAACATTTCGTCCGGGATCCCGCTCCCTACACCCGCGCCGCAGGTGCCAAGTCACCGCTGGCTGGGTACTCAAATTCTTGTTGCAGTGGAGCCGAATGCGTCTGCGCTTCTGGTTCCTAAAACGGAATTATGCGACGAAGCATCGCCTTCTAAAACCGCTCTGCCTCGATCTGTTCTCTGCATCTTCCTCATTTAGATCTATTCTCCTAGCAGACACTTGTGGTTAGGCGTCAGTGCCTGACCTGCCCGCGTATTTTGACCAGCAAAGAGAGACTTTCATGATCGGAAATCGAGTCGTAATTACCCTCGCAGTTTTGTTGTCCTTGCCCATGTTTGCTACGGATGCGCCAACGGACAACAAACTCAGCGCGCAAATCGTGGGAAGCTCGCAAGCTGGCACCGCGACGACACCGCAGGCGCCTCCGCAGTTACAAAGCGATCCAGGCGTGGTCACCTTGGACGATTTAGTGCGCGAGGCGTTGCAAAAAAACCCTGGAGTACAGAGCACGCTCCACGCCGTGGAAGCGCAGCGGCGGCGCGTTCCGCAAGCGAAGACCTTGCCCGATCCAATGGTTGGAGTTGGTTGGGCTGGCAACATCACGCCATTCAGCGTACAGAAGGGTGACCCGTCAAGTTATCGCAGTATCACCGCAACACAGCAGTTGCTCTATCCAGGAAAGTTAAAACTTCGCGGTGAGATCGCGACCAAGGAGGCTGACGCGGCCCACTGGGACTATGAGGCGGCGCGCCGTCGAGTTACGGCAGACGTAAAGGCTGCCTACTACGATTACTGGTTCTACGATAGAGCCATCCAGACTACACAGAAGAACAGAGAGTTGCTGGAGAAGTTGTCGCAGATCTCCGAGTCACGCTATCGGGTCGGCAAAGGCATTCAGCAGGACATTCTGCGATCGCAGGTGGAGATCTCGTTATTGATGCAGCGTTTGACGGCGCTTGTACAGCAGCGGAGGACTTCGCAGGCTCGACTGAACACTCTGCTTGCACATGATCCGGACGCACCATTACCACCGGCCGCGAACCTCCAGCAGTCGGCGCTCACCCTCACTCTGGCAGAGATGTACCAACTGGCGCGCGAGAATGACACCGGGTTGCAGCGCGAAAAGCAGATGGTTGAGCGCAACCAGCTTGCAGTCAATCTGGCACAGAAGGACTATTACCCCGATCTCAGCGTTGGCTACATGTACCAGCAGCGTCCGGCCCTCCCCGACATGCACGGGCTGACGTTCACGATCAATGTTCCGGTGTTCTACAAGACGAGGCAGCGGGAGGCCGTAGCACAGGCGACCGAGGAACAGATCGTCGCTGAGCACAGCCGCGAGAATCGCCAAACCGAACTCAACTTCGAGCTCAAACAGCAATACCTGGCCGCGAAGGCCTCGGACGAACTGCTGCGCCTGTTTTCGCAGGGAATTGTCCCCCAGTCTTCTCTCGCACTGGAATCCTCGATGTCGTCGTACCAGGTGGGCACTGCGGATTTCCTTACTGTCATCGGAAACTTTTCGATGGTGCTGAACTATGAAATCGACTACTACCGCGAGTTGGCGAATTATCAAACCGCGCTGGCGAAGATGGAAAGCATGGTCGGTGTGGACCTTACATCGCAGGTTCAAATGCCGGACAACACTCCCGCTCCCCAGAAGGAACCATGATGAGATTTATCGCAGCCCCCAAGACATCTTCAGCGAGTTAGATAGAGCCGCCGTAAAAGCGGAGACGAGGAGTGAAGAACAATGCTTCGCAAAAGTTTAGGAATCGTCGCACTTGTCGCCGTGATCGCCATCGGAGCCATTTATGGCGGGAGGGTCGTCGGCTACTTCCGGCACCAGCATTCAGGCGCGACCGCAGCAGCCAACTCCGGCGGCGGATCGCCAGAGCGCAAAGTGCTGTTCTGGTACGACGCGATGAACGCACAACACCACTATGACAAGCCGGGCAAAGCCCCCGATGGGATGGATCTGGTGCCGCAATACGCGGACGAGGATACACAAAGCGCTGCTGGGCAAGCCGGGGATATGAGCAAGCCAGCTCCCTCTGGTGAGCGAAAAGTTGTTTTCTGGTACGACCCGATGCACCCGGCATACAAGTCGGATAAGCCGGGCATCGCACCCGACTGCGGCATGCAGCTCGTCCCCAAGTACGCAGACGAAGACAGCGGCACGAAGACCATGGCAGTCGGCACCGTCAAAATAGATCCGGAAAAGCAGCAGCTTATTGGCGTGCGGACGTCAACCGTGGAGCGCGAACCACTAGTGCGTTCAGTGCGCACCACGGGGCAGATTACCGCCGATGAAACCAAAATCGAGCATGTCCACGTCAAGATCAGTGGCTACATCGACAAGGTCTACGTTGATTACGTTGGCCAATTGGTGAAGAAAGGCCAGCCTCTGTTCACCCTGTACAGCCCAGATCTGGTGGCGACCGAAGAGGAATACCTGATTGCTAAACGTGCCGAGAAGAATCTCGGTACATCGGAGTTCAAAGAAGTTTCACAAGGCGGACAGGCGTTACTGCGCTCCGCCCGACAGCGCTTGAAGCTATGGGACATAACTGACGAGCAGATCAAGAAGCTGGACCAAAGCGGTGAAGTAAGCCGCACTCTGACCTTCTATTCGCCAGTGGACGGCTTTGTAACAGACCGTAAGGCATTTCCTCAGACAGCAGTCACCCCTGAGATGGATCTGTATCAGATCACGGATTTGTCGAAAATCTGGGTCAACGCGGACGTCTACGAGTACGAAGTACCATTCGTGAAGGTCGGGCAGAAATTAGAGATGCAACTGAGCTACTACGCCGGAAAGACGTATACGGGAAAGGTCACATACATCTACCCGACGGTCGATCCGGCAACACGCACGGTCAAGGTTCGCATTGAGTTTGCAAACCCGAGGTATGAGCTAAAGCCACTGATGTTCGCCAACGTAGAACTGAAGATCAACTACGGAACTCAGATCGTGGTGCCGCAGGAAGCGGTAATGGATTCGGGCGATAAGCAGTATGTGTTTCTCGTTCATGAAGGCGGCGTATTCGAACCGCGCAGTATTCAGATGGGACCAAAGCTGGACGGCAAGGTCGTTGTTTTGTCTGGTTTAAAACCCGGCGACACAATCGTGACTTCGGGCAACTTCCTTGTTGACTCTGAGAGCCGTCTAAAGAGCGCCATGAGCGGGATGCAGCACTAAGGAGGGACTATGGCCAAGAAAGCGTCCATTTACGCAGCCGTCGCCGTGATGGTCTTTTGCGCTCTCTACGCAGGCGGTTACTGGCTCATGCACCGGCGCTCCACTGAATTGTGCAGCATCTGTCAGCGTCACATCAAACCTGAAGCGCATGTAGTCGTCGAGATCGGGGGCCATCGCCGCGATGTGTGCTGCGCGCATTGCGCCTTGACCGAAGGACGCCAGGAAAAGAAGCCCGTGCGGTTTATCGAAGTAACCGACTACCACACCGGAAAGGGATTGGACCCGAAGCAAGCTTGGTAGGTAGACGGGAGCCGAATCACAGCCTGCGAGCACGACATGGCGAAGATGAGCGAGATGAAACAAATGGATCAAATGTCGTTTGACCGTTGCTCGCCAGGCACTTTTGCATTCGCCGACCGGAAAGCGGCTGAGGCATTCGTCGCGGAGAATGGCGGTGTGATTCATGATTTGGCCCAGTTGCTGACGGAGGTCCAGCGATGATTGATCGCTTAATTGAATTCTGCGCAAAGAACAAATTCCTGGTGTTCTTGTTTATTGGTGTCGCCGTGATTCTTGGCATGCATTCGATGAAGAACACGAAGCTGGATGCGATCCCGGACCTGTCGGACACCCAGGTAATCGTGTATTCGCGTTGGGACCGCAGCCCGGACATCATGGAAGATCAGGTGACCTACCCCATCACCTCGGCCCTGCTGGGCCTGCCGAAGGTGAAGGACATTCGCGGCTTCTCCGATTTTGGGTACTCATACGTATACATCATCTTCGAAGAAGGCACAGACATCTATTGGGCGCGTTCGCGCACGCTGGAGTATCTCAGTTCGGTGGTTCCGAAACTGCCCAAAGGGGTGAACGTCGAGCTGGCTAAAGACGATACCGCAGTTGGCTGGGTCTATCAGTATGCCCTGGTCGATACCACAGGCCATTACAGCATCGATCAGATGCGGAGCTATCAGGACTGGTATCTGCGATATTCCCTGCAGTCGGTACCAGGCGTTGCTGAAGTAGCGCCGCTGGGTGGGTTCGTGCGCCAGTACCAGGTGAATGTCGATCCCAACAAGTTGCTCGGTTACAAAATCCCGATCAACATGGTGGTCCAGGCGATTCAGAAGGGCAACAACGATGTCGGTGCCCGGCTGGTGGAAATGACCGGCCGCGAATACATGGTGCGCGGACGAGGCTATATCAAATCGCTCGAAGACATTGGCAACATCGTTGTCATGTACAACGCCCAAACCGGTACGCCGGTGCTGGTCCACGACATTGCCAATGTCACCTATGGTCCCGACATGCGTCGCGGTGTCGCCGAACTTGATGGGCAAGGCGAAACCGTCGGCGGCGTTGTGATCATGCGTTTTGGAGAAAACGCGCAGAAAGTGATCGAGCGGGTTAAAGACAAGATCAAGGACTTGGAGCCGACCCTGCCGAAGGGTCTGAAGATCGTCAATACCTATGACCGCTCCGATCTGATCGATCGCTCGGTTGACAACTTGAAGCACACGCTGATCGAAGAGTTGACGATCGTCAGTATTGTCATATTGATCTTCCTAATGCACTTCCCGAGCGCCATCATCCCGATCATCACAATCCCCATCACTATTATCCTTGCCTTCATTCCCATCCAACTATCCGGCATGACTGCCAACATCATGTCTTTGGGCGGCATGGCGGTGGCGATCGGCGCCATGGTGGATGCGGCAGTGGTGGTTGTCGAACAGACCCACAAGAAACTCGAGCATTGGAATGCCGAGGGCAGACCGGGCGATTACCACAACGTGGTCATCTCGGCGGTTAAGGAGGTTGGCGGTCCTAGCTTCTTCGCCTTGCTTGTGATTGCGGTTTCCTTCCTCCCAATCTTTACCCTGGAAGCGCAGGAAGGCCGTCTTTTCAAGCCTCTTGCATATACCAAGAACTTCTCCATGGCGATTGCTGCCGTGCTGGCCATAACCCTCGATCCGGCCATGCGGTTGTTGTTCACGCGCATGGACCCTTACAAATTCCGGCCCGAGTGGCTGGCGCGGATTGTGAACGCGATCCTGGTGGGCAAGATTCACAGCGAAGACAATCACCCGATCAGCCGTCCGCTGATGAAGCTCTATCACCCGGTAGTGGAGTTCGTCCTTGAGCACAAATGGAAGACCATTGCTGCTGCATTGATTGCGATGGCTCTGACCGTTCCGGTGTTCTTCAAACTCGGCTCGGAGTTTATGCCACCCTTGGATGAAGGCACGCTGTTGTACATGCCGAGTACCCTGCCAGGCATTTCGGTCACCGAGGCATCGAGAATGCTTCAGGTCCAGGACAAGATCATCAAGAGCTTCCCTGAAGTTGAGCGTGTATTTGGAAAGGCCGGACGCGTCGAAAGTTCGACTGATCCCGCGCCGTTTTCGATGATGGAAACCGTCATTGTCTTAAAGCCGCACATGAGCTGGCCAAAACGTGAACGCTGGTACTCCAAGTGGGCGCCGGGCTGGGCTCAGAGTACGCTAGGCCGTTTCTGGCCGGACCACAAGTCGACGCAGGAGTTGATCTATGGTCCGGGTGGGCTGAATGAAGCTCTCACAATGCCCGGTCTCTCAAACGCTTGGACGATGCCTATCAAAGGTCGCATCGACATGCTCACTACTGGTGTACGCACCCCACTCGGCGTGAAGGTACTCGGCTCCGATCTAGGAGAGATACAGAAGGTCGGCGAGCAAGTCGAGATGGCATTGAAGGATATTCCAGGCACGACCAGCGTATTCGCCGAGCGGACCACGGGCGGCTACTTCCTCGATTTCGATCTGAAGCGCGACCAGCTTGCTCGCTACGGCTTGAGTGTCGATGATGCAAACGACGTCCTGATGTCTGCTGTCGGTGGTGAAGAGGTTACAACCACGGTCGAAGGGCGCGAACGATACTCAGTGAACGTCCGCTACCTGCGCGATTACCGCACTGACATCGACAGACTGCAGCGTGTGCTCGTTTCTACACCGGGCGGCGCACAAATTCCTCTGGGCCAGCTCGCCACGATTTCCTTGAAGACCGGCCCGGGCATGATTCGCGACGAGAATGGCCGACTGAGTGGGTACGTCTACGTCGATGTCAGCGGACGCGATATCGGCAGTTATGTTGAGGCGGCAAAGAAAGCGGTTCGGGAGAAGGTAAGCATTCCCGCCGGTTATCAGCTCGAATGGAGCGGCCAGTATGAATCGATGCAGCGCGTAAAAGAGAAATTGAAGATCGTGCTTCCGATCACGCTGTTCGTCGTCTTCTTACTGCTGTACTTCAATACCAAGTCGGTGGTGAAGACGCTGATCATATTGATGGCGGTGCCATTCTCCGCTATCGGTGCCATCTGGTTCCTCTACATGCTTCACTACAACATGAGCATTGCCGTCTGGGTGGGCTTGATCGCATTGCTCGGTGTGGACGCTGAAACCGCTGTGTTCATGCTGCTCTACTTGGATCTCGCGTACCACGATGCGATCAGCAGAGGACAGATGCGCAGCTGGGACGATCTCCGCGAAGCCATCGTCGTGGGCGCCGTGAAGCGCCTCCGTCCGAAGGTGATGACAGTGGCCTGCATGCTGTTCGGCTTGCTGCCCATCATGTGGTCCGTCGGTGCCGGAGGTGATGTCATGAAGCGCATTGCGGCTCCAATGATCGGCGGTATTCTCACCTCATTCTTGATGGAGTTGATCATTTATCCCCCGGTCTTCGCCATCTGGAAGTGGAACTACGAGGTGAAGCCTGCTCTGAAAAAAGAAAACGCGACGCAACTCCAACCGCTGCTGGTGGACGGGGGAACACGTGAATAGCAGGAATCTAAAGCTCGGATGCTTGCTATCTCTGCTCTTCTTAGCTGTTCCAGCATGGTCGCAGACGGCGCGATATATGGTGCCCGCCGCATCCGTGGAAGACGCTTTTTCGGCTTACCACGAAGCGCTGAGTGACGCCGCAGATGGCCTGCTTGCGACGACTGTCAAACGCGAACCTGAATCGCAAGCGTTGGGCGCAGCGGTAAATGAGCACGATCCCGACGGCATTGCACTGCACCAGTTCGCCGAGCGTTATTGGGGCGGGCAGGAAGAAAACGTCCGGCGGGCAGTTGAGCGGGTTGCGCTGCTCAGGCCGACGCTGGACCCGATCCTACGGGAGGCAGGTGTTCCTGTCGATATCGCCGCACTCGTGCTAGTTGAGAGTGGCGGCCGTGCCGTGGCCCTTTCCCCCAAGGGCGCGCGTGGTCTCTGGCAGTTCATGCCAGAGACCGCGCGCCGGTACGGACTAGTGGTCACCCCTAGGTTGGACGAACGCGTAGATGTCGTGAAATCCACGCGCGCAGCCGCTCGCTATCTCCATGACTTGTACACCCAGTTTGGTGAATGGAACCTGGCATTTGCGGCCTATAACTCTGGAGAGCATGCGATCCAAAACGCATTGCAGCGCGGAGGCCGTGACTTCGAATCTTTGAGTCGCAGTCGCCAACTGCCGCTCGAAACGCGCAATTACGTTCCTGCCGTACTCTCCGCGATGCATCTGCTGGGTGGGGCATTGCCCAGACAAGTGCGGACGACAAACAGATCAAACAAAACCCGGGTGATATACGCCGGGGCCGCTTTTGACAACTGAGTGGTGCATTATGAGTTTCATCTCAAGACTCCGAAGATCCACAACGAGGCTATCGGTTCATGGGAACAAAGCCGGACACTGGTCACGGCAAATGTGGCCCGTGTGGCTGATTTGCGGAGCGCTCGTTGCGGTCATAGTGGTGGGGTTGATCTTTGTATTTTAAGAGGGCCGGTCCTACCGAGATGACACGTCTGAGATCAAGCTACCCGCCGGTAAGGACTTGCGGATTCCGCTCGACCACCTTGTGGCCGGACAGCTCTACCTGTTCAGCTATCCCGGCATTCAGGGCCGGAGCGTCCGGTTCGTGGTCCAACGCACGCCCGACGGTGTAATACACACGAATATTGCCTCATGCCAGGCTTGTTATCGATCCGAGCATCAACACTTCACACCAAAGCAGAGGTGATATGTGGGATGTGCAATCACCCGATGCGCCGCCCGGATGAGAAAAGCCTCACGCTGGAGCAGAGAGTGTGCACTCTGGTTGCTCTTCCTCACTTCGTGCATGACAACCAGGTTGTGGTCTATGCCAAGTCCATCCTGGACCAGTCCAGGGCGATGGAGGCGCAGTGATCTTACCTACAAATTTGAAAAGGAGAAACAAATGGTAAAGACAAGCAATGTAATTCTCACAGTGCTCCTGGCGCTCGTTCTCGGTGCCGGAGTGGCAGTTGCACAACAAGACCGCATGGCAATGCCGGATCAATCTCAAGCCAAGCCAAACTCGGAAGATATGATGAAAGCCTGTCACAAGCATGGCGCTGAGAGTATGGCAGCTCTCGACAAACTGGAGAAGACGATCGCTGCGGGACGCGAGTCGAACGATCCTGCGAAGATGAAGGCGGCGCTCGACACAGCACAGAAACAGCTTGCCGAAGCCAAGCATCATATGAGCATGTGCCCCATGATGAGCGGAGGCAACATGCAACATGGCGGCATGGAGCACATGGATCATATGAAGGGCATGTCCGACGAATCCGAAAAACATTGAATGATTGGCTGGTCCGTCAGGGATGATCAATAACTGCGGGCGGCGCTTGCTAGACTGGCCCGACTCCCCGCCTAGCTCACGAAAAATTTCTATTAGGAAAAGGAAAACATGACCTCTCGAAAGTTCGTCCTCGGATTCGTTCTTCAGACCACACTTGCAGTTCTGGCTGCGAACTACGTCTTCGCTGCTCCCCAAACTTTCACCGGCGTTGTTACCGATGACATGTGCGGAAAGAAGCACACAATGATGCCAGGGAAACCCGACAGCGAATGTATACGAGCCTGCGCCAAAGCGGGGAGCAAATACGCCTTGCTGGTCGGAGACAAAGTCTATGCTTTGAAGGGCGACGTGAAGCAGATTGATCATTTTGCTGGCAAAAAGGCAAAGGTCACTGGCGACGTGAGCGGTAACACAATCACGCTGGCATCAATCACGGAAGCTGCGAAATAACCGGCTTGCTCGACGGAGCAGTTGTCTCGAGATGAGGGGCGTCGTAGTTCATTCGCCCCTCATCACTGTCTCTCCCGTCTCGAAAGCCGTGTTTCCGAGTACGTCGGACCGCGAGGTGCAGGTCATGGCTGATAACGGGCACAGGTTGCGGAGACTACTGCTCCGCTCGGTGGCTGTTTGCTCCGGCATAGCAGCTATCACGCTGGCCCATTTCCTGCTCGCTCATGATGGCCATGGCTTCCATGTCATTCATATCGTCCTCGGCGGCATGTATCTTCTCCCCATCATTGCAGGTGCTGTTTGGTTTCGGCTGCGCGGAGCGGTGGCCAGCACTGTTTTCGCCTCACTCTCATACTACGTACACATTCGACTCTCATGGGCCAATCAGCCGATGGAGAATGCAAACCAGTACGCCATGATTGGTGTTTACTGGCTTGTTGGAGCCACCGCCGGGGTGTTAGTCGAGCTTCAGGAACGAGAGAGGGATCGACGTCTCAGGGCGGAGCGCGAAGCTATCATCCAGGGGATCTCGGGCCTCTCCACCGCTCTCAAGTTTCGCGATGAGTATACTCGCGAACACAGTGAACATGTGTCTCGTTTGGCTGTTCAGATCGGTGATCGCATCGGACTGTCCGCCGATCAGCTTGATCTCATCCGGTTGGCAGGACTCGTTCATGACATCGGAAAGATTGGAATCCGAGACGACGTGCTGTTGAAGCCACATGACCTGAGCTCCGAGGAACTACAACTCATCCAGCAGCACCCAAAAATCGCTGCTGAGATTCTAAGCCCGATTAGTGGCACTAGCGAGGTCGCCAAGATAGTGCTTGCACATCACGAATGTCCTGACGGCTCAGGATACCCGCTTGGCTCTAAGGGGGAGGAGATACAAATTGAGGCACGAGTAGTTAGGGTCGCGGACGTATTTTGTTCTCTGATAGAAGAGCGCCCGTACAAATCGGCGATGTTAATCGACGAGGCGCTCTCGGTGATGCGGCAAATGGTTGGCAGCAAGTTAGACACACAGAGCTTCGAAGCTCTGCAGACTTTGATCGACGACCACAGTGTGATCGTCTAGCCAAAGGCAAGCTGATTGTCGCGGTTCTCGTAAATGTCTGGAATGCGCAACTTCGGTTTCCAGAGGAACGCGTGGTCGGCGCCCTTGAAAATCTGCCGTTGTTCCGCGATGGACTTCACCACCGTTTCGAGTGGTGAGCCTTTGTAGGCGACTCCGAATGTGTTGCTCTCGATATCCTTTACCACCTGTTGTAGCCCGCTTCGAATTGAGCGGAAATTCTTTAACCGCTCCGGCCAAAGAAACCAGCTTTGGTAGGTCGCGTCGGTATCTTCTCGCCATCGCTGAATTAGCGTGCTGACAGCCTGATCTGCCATCCATAGCCTCTACTTAACTGTGTTGGAACCAGCTTACATCAGACTGTCGACGGATGCATGGCGTTGCATTCTGGGCTCCTGATCGAACGTGCAGCGAGCAAACTGGGTACAGTCCCGCTAAAGAAGTTGTTCTCAGATGTCACTTATGCATAAAGCTCAGAACCATCCCGCCCTCGTGCCGCGACCCTGTCGTTCGCGCCCTGTCGTGATATACGTCACAGACTAATGTGATTGCCGGGAGGAAACTATACACAATTGCGTTGATTGATCGCGCCAGTCTCGTCCACAAGCTCGTCTCCCAGTTCAGAAGAAGGAATCTATGAAGAAGTCTGATGTGAAAGGTTGTTCGTTGCGATGGGCTACGCTCATCACTCTTGTGGTGCTCGCGGCCTGTGCTTTGGTCGGATGCGGTGGTGGTGGAAGTTCGCCAACAACGACTCCGCCTGCTGCGAACACAACCGCGGTATTGGTCAACGTAGGCGATTCGCCCTCGGATCGAGTCATGGCGTTGTCGATGACGATGAGCGCCATGAGCTTTACAAACTCTTCAGGAACGAGCGTCGCGGCACTATCGTCGCCGCAGACCTTGGAGATGCTGCACCTGATGGGAACCATGCAGCCAGCCGCTATGCCAAAGCTGCCTCAGGGTACGTATACGCAGATGGCGGTGACCGTCTCATCAGCAACGGTTACGTACGTCGATCCCAGTACGCATAACGTGATTCAAAAGACTGTCAATGGCCCAATGACCGCCAGCATGACACTGAATCCTGTCCTGACGGTCGGAAGCTCTGCCATGGTCATGAACCTGGACATGGATGTTGCGCATTCGATTTCGATTGATACATCCGGGAATGTCACGATGACTCCGACCTTCCGTCCGTTTGCCAACACAGCGATCGCCAATGCAACCGATCCAGAGCATGGCGGCATGATGCACATGATCGCCAACGTTAGCAGCACCTCCGGAAACAATTTCACCATGTCAACTCTCTCGGGCATGCAGTTCAACCTGGCCGCATCCAGTGGAACCCAATTCCAGAACATGAGCGGAATGGGCTCTATGAACAGCGGACAGATCCTGATGGTCAACGCGATAATGCAGCCAGACGGAAGCATCAACGCGCAGTATGTCGAGAACATGATGAGTTCAGGTGGTCTGATGGCGATGGGAACAGTTGCAACCGTCACGGGCTCGCCAGCAACACAGCTGAGCCTGGTCCCGATGGACGGGATCGGTTCGGGAATGATGTCGTCAATTCTTGCGAACGGAATGATCGTTGACGTCGGCTCCGGTACCACTTATTCGATCGACAAGGATGGAGTGGATATGAACGGACTTCCATTCACCCCTGAGTTTGACGCGACGCGCATCTTCGCTGGCCAGTTGGTCTCGTCGGCCAGTTCGACTGGCATGATGAGTGGGGGCGGCATGATGGGCGGAGGAATGGGCGGCATGACAAACGCCGGAACACAGACTGCCAGCGCTGTGCGACTTGAGCCGCAAGGCCTAAACGGCACCGTGAGCAACTACTCAGCAAGCGGTGGTACCGCGACTTTCACGCTTACCGCCGCGTCTGATTCGTCATTTGCCAGTCTCACTGGCGCGACCTCGATCACTGTATTCCAACAGGTCGGCACACAACTCCGTGACATTACTTCAGTTCCCAATGGATCGAACGTACACGTTAGGGGTTTGCTGTTCTTGGATTCTGGGGTGTACAAACTCGTGGCAACACGAATCGTGGCTGCGCAATAGAACAAATGTGAAAAGGAGTCGGCTGCAATTTGTAGCCGACTCGCATTTGTGGTACTGACCTGCAGATCACAACCACACGATGCGCGAGCTTCTATTAAGTGGTCGTTGCCGCGGCGCACGCCGACACCGGTATCAATCGAGGACTTCAAAGTAGGGGATGTCTGCTTGGATGACGTTTAGTAAGCGAAGAACGATGGGCCGTCTAGACCTTAGTCAGCGCACTACGGGGACCGAGCGCGACGAGGATACTTTTACTAAGGCCAGTTGCATCTAAATTCCTTGAGCGATCGTCGCTGGCACTGATTTCTGTGGTATAGATCCGAGTTCTATTGGACCCGCGGCTGAACGCCTTGGAATTTTGTCGCGAGGAAAAGCGTAAAGTCCCGAAGCTTGTCACGCATCAATTCTCGCCGCGCAAACAGCGCAGTTTCGATTTGCAGGTGCAGGTCTGCGACGGGCTTAAACATGACGCCAGAACGGGAGAGGTGCGAAGCAGACTGGGGCAGCAGCGCAACTCCGAGCCCATGGGCAACGAGGTCCATTGCGTGAGACACCGAGCCAACCTCTATGTATCTAGGATGCGCACCTGTGCTGCTGACATACTCGGTTGTGCGTTTGTACAGCGCGGGATGCATGTCTTCCCCATCCAAAACAGAGGCAGTCCGTCCAACTCTCGTGCTGGAATTGTTGCCCGCTGGTTCAGCGGATGCCCTCTCGGGAGACAAATGCAGAATAGCTCTTTGGCAATCGTTTCAATCCAAAGATCCCGATCATGGATTGGCTGGACTCCAAGCGCGGCATGAAGCTTCCCGCGCAAAACGCGCAGCCGCACAAGCACTAACCCCTTTGATGCATCCTGAGTTGCTGGCTGCGCAATTTCCGGACGTTACGATAGGACATCTCCTTACTTCAAGGCGATCATCATAGATCGCCAGACTGACCGCGCCTCCGATTTGCGAATAGTCACGATGGCAAAACGCATTGACCAGAGCCTCACGAAGCGCCACGGGCGGAAAGAGCGGCTCATCCTTGGCCGGAAAGCGTGAATCTCTTGGCAATGTGCTCGCCTCATTGGTTCAAGGAGATCATGACGTATAGGATTCTTGCCACGCCCGGTCTGGTGATTAATGGCGAGGTTAAATGCGCGGGCCGAATACCGAACATGGCTGAGAGTCACTTGGCTGACTTCGGCTGCGACGAAGCAATAACACTCGTCGAGAATCATCACACCAGAAATCACGTTCGCTGCCGCATACACTAAATCCGCGAAATCATTTCAGCCAATGGTTTCAATGAACAACAGATCGTAGCTGCTGCCAGCATTGCCGAACGCAAGTCCGAACACCCATTGGCCAAAGCCATTCTTGCGAAGGCCGCCCAGTTCGCGATCCCATCGGTCGAAGCTGATGCGTTCTCCTACGCGCCGGGAAGAGGCGTCAGGGCGACCTACCAGGACGAGGAAATACTCGTCGGTAGCCGCAGACTTCTGGCGGAGCACGGCATCCAGATGCCGTGCTCGATGGCGACAGCTCCGATGGGGCTTCTGAGGTTTTTGTAGCCCGCGCGGGACAGCTTCTTGGCAGCATCCGTATCGCAGACGTTCTGCGCCCAGAGGCCAAGAATGCGGTTGCTACGATGCGGTCGATGGGTTTGAAAACAGTCTTGCTTAGCGGAGACACGCAATCTGTAACCGCGTCAGTGGGTCGCGATCTCGGAGTGGACGAAGCGGTGGGCGAGCTCCTGCCTGAGGACAAGGCCAAATGGGTCAGCGACCTCCGCGGGAAAAATCAGAAGGTTGCAATGATTGGAGACGGCATCAACGATGCTCCGGCGCTGGTGGAGGCCACGGTTGGGATTGCCATGGGTTCTGGAACAGATGTTGCCCGAGAGAGCGCGGACGTGATCCTAATCGGAAGTGACCTCTCCAAGTTGGTCGAAACCTTGCGTGTTGCGCATCGCTGCCGCGGCATCATCATGCAAAACTTTGTAGGCACGCTGGTAGTGGACAGCGTGGGTGTCGGGATGGCGGCGTTTGGTTTTCTGAACCCGCTCCTGGCGGCCTTTATTCACGTTGCGTCAGAGCTGATCTTCATTCTCAATTCCACGAGATTGTTGCCTCGAAGCTCGGAAGTCCGGCGGTAAGCGCGTTCCAGTTCTGCGTGTAACGTGTAACGATTGCGAGTGTGATTGGCGCAACAACATTACAGTTGCTCTCTCCTTCTCGCTCATCCGAGAGGGAGCTTGTAACGCAACACGTCAATTTCGTCTCCGGAGTCTGGAAGGCTGACTTCCAGCACCTGATTCATCAAATCACCGTCATGGTCGAGTTCATCCAGCGCGGTTTCGAACAATTCGAGTTGAAGACCGAGGTCCATGCCGACCGGACCATTGAGGCAGATGAGACCGGCGTGAAGCGCCACGTCTGCGTATTGCCCTCGGGAGCCAGGCGCGTGGTGTGGGCCACGGAAGTCGATGCTGTTTCTTGTGACAAACGTCCAATCGCCGTCGAGGATGACGGCCTTCAGTTCCCAGTCTTTCCAGCCGCGTTTTCCGATCCAGGCAACATGCGAAGCCTCTGCATGTCCCCGCCGCTGAGCGAGTTTGGTCAACTCTTCGCTCAAGCATTCGTCCACGAGCAGTTTCATCATGCCAGCTTTCGGCGAGCCTTGCGCTGGCTGGAGACGATAACAGCTCCGGCAGGCAGCGACGGCAAGCGGCGTGGTCTGCCCCGCTGTGGGTTGGCTTCCACATAGAGTGCGGCAAGTTCGACAGCTTCGTCCGTCAGTCCGGGATAGGCGGCCAAGATGCGCTCCGCCGGCAATCCTGCCGCTACGGAGGCCGCCACATCGTAAACCGGAACGCGTGTGCCCTTAATCACCTGAGTTCCGCCCAGGACACCGGGGTCCTCAACGACAAGCGCACGCGCCGCCGAGAGTCTCGCCAGCCGCTGCCGGGCATCCCTCAGAAATGGAGCCAGATCGATGGACAGGAAGTCCTGGCGGATGATCCACTCCTTCTCCAACTTGCTTGTCGGCTCTTCTCGCAGACGCGTGGTTGCAGCCGCAATCGTGCGCATCCGCTCTTCGGAGGTCAACTGATTCGCGGACCTGAAATAGAACGAGATGAAGGCGCAGGCGTCGGCGCTGAAGAGGCGCGAGCGGTCACGGCCAACCTTATAAAGACCCTCGGGAAGAATCTTTTCGTCGATGACCCGGTTCACGTCGCGAACAGCCACCGACGACACTACGGCGGCCTCCGTGGGCGTCAACGCTTCTGAATTCGCTACGGTCATGGCAACCTCCATAATCATTCCGACACATCGGAATATATAATAGATACCGGGGCATTGCAACCAGAATCGATATTTCTTCTGTCCCGCGCCTGTGTGTCGTCGAAGGGCCATGGTGTCAATATCTTTCCAAGACAGAACCATATTGACAGTGCAAAGACGACAGTGTTCCCTTTGAACGAAGGATTCGGATGCCTCACAAATCGACCTTACCGCTGACCGCTACCGCCGAGGTAAGCGCAGGAACAAGTCACCAACGTGGGCACAATCTGGGAACACGAAGCCGATTTTAGGTGGTTTACAGGGCCTTAGAGGGCGACCAGGGCCTTATAAATCAATCAGTTGCGTTTCCGAGAAGAGATGGCATGGAAGAGGTCGTCGGTTCGATCCCGACCAGGTCCACCAAATTTCTCAATCACTTACAGGCTCCTCCCTTCCTCGACTTTGTCGCATTCTTGTCGCAAATTCCAAAACCACTCCGCGAACCGGTTTCGTAGACTGGACCGGCTTTTGATGCGCTGGTGTTTCCCTGCCGGGAGTCATCGCAGCGCGATGCTCTCGATTCGCACGGTTGGGTCGGGACTTTGATCCCGACGTACCAGTGCCGCTCAGTTCGTCGTGAATCGAGTTCACCGTCGTGCGCACGCCGTCTTCGAGCGACTGCATATAGACCTCCGTGGTGGTGGCCAACCGAGAATGGCGCATCATCCCCTGGATGTCTTTGACGTGGCCTTTGTCCTTGGCCAGCGTCGCAATCGTGCGGCGGATGACCTGGAAGGTCAGCTTCGGCAACTTCAGTTCCTCCGCCAGTTTGTGCAGCACCCGTTTGCGATAGTTGCTCGAATCGATGAACCCGCCGTGGCGCCCCGGAAAGATGAACGCTTCCGGTTTGTCCGCAGTCGGTCCGTCCCAACGCTTTTTGTGCTGCTGTTCTTCTTGGCTGTGCTTGCGCCATGCCCGGAGTTCTTCGGCCAGTTGCTCGGCAATCGGGATCTTGGTGAGACTTCCCTTGGTCTTGCCCCAAGGACGAATCTTTCCCTTGTAGGCGGTCTCCTTGATCTCGATCAGGCAGTGCTCCGGATCGAAGCAACTCCACCTCAACCCGAATAGTTCACCTGGCCGCAGAGCGTTGGACATGTCGAGCTTGAGAACAATCCAGTCCCGAAGAGGGAGCCTGGACAAGGCAGCCCGGAGCTGATTCCACGTGAGCGTTGTCTTGTCAGTCTCCTTTAGTTCCGAAGGAGGTTTCACCAAGCGCGCGGGGTACCTTGATAAGAAAGTCCTGTTCGACTGCTTCCGCGAAGATAGCCCGAGAGTTGACCGAACCTGGTCGCCATTTTGTACAGGAAGCCCGCCATGCGCTGCTGCACGCCGAACGTGCGGTTTTGAGCGCCACGGCGGCATCGCGCGGAGCCGATGAGGTTCTTAATCTCGGGAAGTCCGCTTATACCGATCCGTATCTCGTTTCCACTCTCTTGTCGATTCAGCTTCCGCTATTTCCCGGGTTGAAGATCAAACAGTGGAGCAATTACTCCCATGAATTGGCGCATCAGGTCGCTTTGGGGAAGCTGGATATGGCGTTGGTCATTGCTGTTCCCGATTCCGCCAAGCTCAATCTCCTCACTGTAGCTGACGCTCCGGCTTATATTGCCCTGTCGAGAGATAATCCCCTGAAAGACAGCAAAGAGCTTCGGCTCGAAGACATGTGCGATCACGACTGGATTCTTCCTGCGCCGCACGTCAATCCGCATCTGCATGAAATGATCCAGGGCTTGACGGCAGACAGGAGAATCAAGACTCCCGACGTGCATCATTTCATGACTGCGGAAGAAGCGTATGAGCTGATTTTGGCGCACAAAGGGGTCGCGTTCTTGACTCGTGGCGGGGCTTGGCGCATCGCCCGCGACGGAGTTACGATGCGGCCTTTGGCAGAGGAGCGCCTTCGGCTGGTGACGAAGCTGGCGACCCGTGCCGACAACAAGTCTCGCCTCGTAAGCGAATTTGTTCGCGCTGCTGGACGAAAACTGATCAGCACTCGTCCGGCGCAGCAGGTTCGTCTGCCCCTAGCGGGATGAGAACCTGTTTGGAACACAACCGCCGCCGGGCGGTGCGCCTTCCTCTTCCCGGATTACTACATTCAGAGGACCTTCGAGCCCGCACTTCGGACACAAATAGACGCCCGAAGTGAGCGCCCTGCCTTCGTATTCTTCTCTTCGAAATGCGCTTCCGCAATGAACACATACATGGAAGTGGTTGAGTTCTGGTTTGTGTTCATCTGAATCGCCCACGGTTGTACTCCTTATCTCCTGCTCTACATGCTTGCAGGTAAGTAACGGAGACAGTGAATTGTGTTCCGATCCGCCGTTCGCCATAAGTGGAACGCTTCCGGCGATGCCAGAACATTAGGTTAGACGCGCTGGCACGGACTTGCGGCACGCGCGCCTCTGTCCGGATCGAAACGAAAGTACCTGTACGAGTGAAGGGATTGGTCTCGCAAATCCGCAGAGGGACGACGGCGGTTTTCATGTGACCTTGCATCGGACATCCCACTGGGACAACTTGTCCGGTACAAGATCCGGCCCGTCGGGTGGGCTCAAGTATGGCTTCCGCCACGGGACGGGAGTACAAGAGAGGGAGGGACGACGGGCGTTGAGCAAGAATGTTAGTGATGGCGCAATGCTGCCGACCGGCCTCTCATACCTTGGATCAACTCCCCAGAAGGGGCTTCGCGAGACACTGGCCGACCTCAGGGTATCTATCCGAGCAACGTGGAATCGGGTTACTTCCGGATTGGCTACCATCCGGACACGATCAACGGTACAGTCGCTATCGGATTGCAGAGCCGGCGACTCGACTCTTCTTAACGTCCTGCATCGGTGGTTCACCGAAGAACCGCTTGTACTCGCGACTGAACTGAGTCGCGCTCTCGTACCCAACCTCGAATGCGGCAGTGGCGGCGTCGAGACCCTCGCCAAGCATGCGCTCTCGCGCAGCAACTAGCCTGAGCTGCTTTTGATACTGGAGAGGGCTCATCGCCGTCAACGACCGGAAATGATGGTGCAGTGTCGATATGCCCATGCGAGAAACCTCTGCGAGCTCTTCCAGACGCAGCGGTTTTGTGTAGTTGGCTCTGAGCCAAGAAATAGCTTTCGCTGTATTGTGACTTTGATCACCTAACGTGGCGATAGCGCGGAGGCGCTCTCCTTTAGGACCTTTAAGCAATCGATACACGATTTCGCGCTGGATCAGACTGCTCAAGAACGGGATGTCCTGTGGAGCGTCGAGCAACTCTAGCAGTCGATAGCACGGCTTAAGCAACTCTTCAGTCGCTTCACCAACCGCGATTCCGCAGTCCCGCGATGATGCCTGACGATCGTGGAACTCCCCCTGGGCCAGTATCTCGCGCACCATCGCCATGTCGAGTTTCAGCACGAATGACAACAGAGGTTTAGTGCTGCTCGCCGCAACGACTTGGCTTACGACAGGTACATCGACCGAACTCAACAGAAATGTCGACTCCTTACACAGGTACGTTGCTCCACCGAGGGTCACGCGCTTTTGTCCTTGCGCGAAGACGTGAACGCTTGGCTCGTAGGTCGCTGGATAGCAAGGACTGGGTTCGTCCTTTCGATACAACGAAAGAGCTTGCACGTAGGTCGCATGCAATCCTTGCGACGGGGTGTGTAAGGCAATCTTGCGCGCAATCTCTTTGATTAGCTCTCCTGTGTGTGATGACTGCTCTTTCTTCTGGACCATTCGTGTTTCCGCGTGCGCCATGCGATGCTCCTCCGCAAAATTAGAGTACCGCTAATCCAGAGTTGATGACGACCAAAATTCTGTGCAGCGACAGGAATAGGCAATCTTTCGGCAGGATCAGGCTACCGCCGTTAGCAGGACTCCCGGTAGCCTCTGAGTGTGGGATTGGACCGTGCCAACCGCCTGATTGCCAATCGAGTCGAATCCGCGAGAAAGGAAGTACAGCATGCAAGCCACAGTTCTATATGGACCGCGCGACATTCGCTTGGAGGAGCGAGACGAACCCAAGATCCTTAAGCCAACGGACGCCATCATACGACTCGCTGTCACATGTGTGTGCGGCTCCGACCTGTGGCCGTATCGGGGCATTCAGAAGATCGAGCAGCCAACGGCAATGGGCCACGAGTACTGCGGAATCGTCGAGGAGGTTGGCAGCGCAGTCAAGACCGTGAAGCCCGGTCAGTTCGTCATCGGATCATTCTGTATTTCCGACAATGCGTGTCCTAATTGTCGGGCCGGCTACCAGTCTGGATGCCAGAACTTGGAATTCATGACCGGAGCGCAGGCGCCATATGCTCGGGTCCCATTTGCCGACGGCACGCTCGTCGCCACGCCCGAGCTTCCGTCGAACGATCTTCTTCCCAGCCTTCTAGCTGTATCAGATGTGCTCGGGACCGGCTGGTTCGCGGCCGACGCTGCGAATGTAAAGCCCGGCTCGACCGTGGTCGTCGTAGGCGATGGAGCGGTCGGCTTGCTGGGTGTGCTTTCCGCGAAACAGATGGGAGCGGAGCGGATCATCGCAATGAGCCGTCACGAGTCGCGACAGAAGCTCGCAAGGGAATTCGGAGCCACGGACATTGTCACCGAACGCGGCGGCGAAGGTGTTGCTCGCATCAAGGAAATGACCAAAGGCATCGGCGCGGATTCCGTGCTCGAGTGTGTCGGCACTCTCGAGTCCATGATGCAGGCCATCCGGTCCACGCGTCCGGGCGGGTCGATAGGCTACGTCGGCGTCCCCCATGATGCGCACCTTGACATGCAACCGGTGTTCTTCACCCTCGTCCGTCTCCACGGCGGCCCCGCTCCCGTGCGGCGCTACCTGCCGAATCTAATCAAGCTCGTGCTCGACGGCAAGATCAACCCCGGCAAAGTATTTGATCTCACGCTACCTCTCGATAAGGTGTCAGAAGGCTACCGCGCCATGGACGAGCGCCGCGCTATTAAAGCGTTGCTGAAGCCGCAATGACCAACGACATTTTCAGCTAAAGACTGGGTTCGTTGAGTCAAACGAGATCACGAAGAGGCTTAGGAAACAGGAGAAGCAGCATGCACTACAAATCCTTGGGACGTTCTGGCGTGCAAGTCAGCCGCCTCGCTCTCGGCACGATGAACTTCGGCATGGTGACCGATGAGGCCACCAGCTTCAAGATCATGGATGAGGCTCTGGGTGCCGGGATCAACTTCTTCGACACAGCCGATGTGTATGGGGGGCCGCAGTCTCCTGACATGGAGAAGGGCTATGGGATCTCCGAGGAAATCATCGGGCGATGGTCAGCCCAAGGCGACCGTCGCGACCGGATTGTTCTGGCGACCAAGGTGTACCAGCCGATGGGGACCGGGCCGAATGACCGCCGCCTTTCGGCATACCACATCCGAAAGGCTTGCGAGGACAGCTTGTGTCGGCTGCAGACCGATCACATCGACCTGTATCAGATGCACCACATCGATCGGCGCACATCCTGGGAGGAGATCTGGCAGGCAATGGAACTCCTTGTGCAGCAAGGCAAGGTGATCTACGTCGGTAGTAGCAACTTCGCTGGATGGGACATCGCTACCGCACAAAGCGCCGCCGCAGCACGCCACTTCATGGGCCTGGTTTCCGAGCAGAGCCTCTATAACCTCAACGCCCGCACGATTGAACTGGAAGTGATTCCCGCATGCCGACACTATGGCTTGGGTCTCATCCCCTGGAGTCCGCTGGGCGGAGGGCTGTTGAGTGGGGCGTTGCGCAAGGCTACAACTGGTCGCCGAACTGAGGCGCGAATTCAACACCAGATTGAGCAACATCGCTCGCAGCTTGAGGCCTATGAAGCGTTGTGCCAGCAGCTTGGTGAAGAGCCTGCGGACGTTGCTCTAGCTTGGCTGCTGCATAACGGCATCGTCACGGCTCCGATCATCGGGCCACGCACGGTGGAGCAACTGACTGGGAGTCTCCGGGCATTGGACATAGCGCTTTCTGACGAGACGCTCCGACAGCTCGATGAAATCTGGCCGGGACCAGGGGGCGAAGCACCCAAAGCCTACGCCTGGTAGACGCGATTGATACAGCAAACCGATAGAGGCAGCACACGATGAATAACACATTGGACTTCACCGGCAAGGTGGCTCTGGTTACCGGAGCCGCAGCAACTGGTGGCAACGCTCGAGACGTTTAGGGAGAAAGTCGAATCATGAAAGTAGGAATTCTAGGATCGAGCGACGTCGCCAAGTCCTTGGCGCGTGGCTTCCTCGGCGAAGGTCACGAGGTCATGCTCGGATCACGCGAGCCGGCGAAACTGGCTTCGTGGGCGCGCGAAAACGGCAACAGCGCTTCTAGCGGGACATTTGCTCAGACAGCCAAGTTCGGAGAACTTGTAGTTCTCGCAGTCAACGGCGCCAGCTCTGTTGAAGCGATCCAGATGGCCGAAGCGGAGAATTTCAAGGGCAAGGTCGTCATTGACACGACGAATCCGCTCGACATGTCCGGTGGCACCCTGCCGAGCTTGATCGGTGGCCTTGGCACTTCCGGCGGCGAGCTCAATCAAAAAGCTCTGCCCGGAGCGTTCGTGGTCAAGGCATTCAATACCGTCGGGCACGCGCACTTCTATAAACCCCAATTTGCGGGCGGCCCGCCGGACATGTTTCTTTGCGGAGACGATGCCAAAGCAAAAGAACAGGTCTCGCGCATCTGCGATGAATTCGGATGGACCCCCATCGATGTCGGAGGGATCGCGCTTTCGCACTATATCGAGGCGACGGCCATGGTTTGGATCATAACCGCCTTCACAGGCGGGCATTGGAATCAGGCGTTCAAGCTGTTGCGGAAGTGAAGAATGAAGACGAGCGGCCACAGCGCTGACATGGCGCAATCGACACTGGTCGCACGGCGACCCCGATCGGGGCGAACCAAGTTGTTCCCGATCAAGACGAAAGCATAGCCAGAGGAGGAGATTGAGTTGGCTACATGGTCGAAGGACGAACTGCGCAAGATCGCTGAAACTGATGACCTGCACATCTCGCCATTCCGTGAAGACGGGAACACCTATGGCACACCCACATGGATCTGGTCCGTTGTGGTCGATAACGATCTTTACGTGCGTGCGTACAACGGACAGAACTCCCGTTGGTACAAGTCGGCAGTCAAGCAGAAGGCCGGTCGAATCACGGCAGCAGGCATCACGAAGGAAGTTGCGTTCGAGCAGGTTGGAGGCGACGTCAACAATCGGATCGATGAGGCTTATCGCGCGAAGTACAAGGGGAGCCCTTATCTGGACCCGATGATTGGTGCTCGGGCTCGTTCAGCGACGGTCAGACTCGTGCCGCGCGAGACGGCAGCTTAAAGGAGAAAACAATGCCTCACGTAATCGTGAAGATGTGGCCAGGCAAGTCCGAACAGCAGAAGGCTCGTTTGGCGGAATTAATCACGAAAGACATCACCGACATTCTGCAATATGGAGAGCATTCGGTCTCTGTGGCGATGGAAGAGATTACTCCGGAGGAGTGGGCCGACAAGGTCTACAGAACCGACATCGAGCCCAAGTGGAATCAGCTTTACAAAGAGCCGGGATACACGGTCGAAGCCGACGGTTCGTTCGGCACTCGGAAAGTACGAAAAGGCACAAGTTCTAAATGAAGGAACAGATATGAACGATTCAAGGAATTCGAGGAGAGAATTTCTCCGCCGGTCAGCAGTGCTTGGTGCGGGTGCAGTACTCGCACCATCAAGTAATCTCTTCGCCGAAAAATCATCTGCATACGGAAACGGCCCTTATGCCGCAGAAGGTATGGCAGGGTATTCGGAGACTGGTCCGCTTCAACCGCTGAAGTTTCAGCGTCGAGCTCTTGGCCCGAAAGACGTCGCGATCAAGATTCACTATTGTGGAGTCTGTCACTCCGACATTCACGCCATACATGGCGACTGGGGCAAGATCCAGTATCCGCAGATCGTGGGCCATGAACTTGCTGGAGAAATCGTCGCTGTAGGCGCGAGCGTAAGCAAGTTCGACGTCGGGTCACGTGTTGGCGTGGGAACGATGGTGGACTCTTGCAGACATTGTCCCGAGTGCCTTCGCGGATCTGAGAACTACTGCGAGAACGGCAACACGCAGACGTATGGCTCGAAAGACCGTGACGGATCTATCACTCAAGGTGGCTATTCGACATTCGTCGTTGTTGACGAGGATTTCGTGCCCAGCATTCCGGCTGCGATCGATCTCGCCGAAGCAGGTCCACTGTTATGTGCCGGTATCACGACCTATTCTCCCTTGCGCCATTGGAGTCTTGCCCCCGGAAAGAAGGTCGCAATTGCTGGCTTAGGTGGCTTGGGACATTTGGCCGTCCAGTTTGCGACCAAGATGGGAGCTCATGTGACGGTCGTGACGACGTCGTCGGAAAAGGAACAAGATGCACGGCGCTTTGGTGCGAAGGACGTTCTCATCAACAAAGATGGAGCTGACTGGTCAAAGTACAAGCTAGCCTTCGACTTCATTCTGGATACGATTCCTTATCAGCACGACCTGGACAGGTTTCTTCCGCTTCTGAAGCGGGACGCAACCTTCTGCCGTGTTGGTGTCGGAAAACTCACCACACCAAACCAATATGGCCAAATGACTACGGTCCTCACAAGGACTTCTCTTGCCGGATCAAACACTGGTGGCATTCGAGAGACGCAAGACATGCTGGACTTCTGCGCTCTTCAAAAGATCAAACCACAGATCACGAAGATACCGATGGATGGGATTAACGATGCGTGGTCGAAGGTCATCGCGAAACAAGCCAGGTATCGATTCGTTATAGACATGGAGATGAAAGGCTAATCGCGAAGGCTGACGCGCTGTGTATGAAACGCCGCGCGACAAATGCTTTTCTCTATCTGTAAGGAGACAATGCATGGCAACTCAAGTGAATGGAAGTTACGCAGGAAAAGTGGCATTTGTGACCGGGGGTGGAGGCGGCATCGGTCGCGCGGCGGCGCTGGCATTTGCTCGCGAAGGAGCGAGCGTGGCGGTGGCTGACGTTTCCGAAAAGGATAACCAGGAAACCGCCCGAATGGTCGAGGAACATGGCGGCCGTGCGCTCGCCGTCCGCTGCGACGTGACGCGGGCCGAGGACATAAAGGCGGCTCTGGATAAGACTATCGAAGCGTTCGGGCGCCTAGATTTCGCCTTCAATAACGCAGGCATTGAACCGAGGAAGCCGGCTCCGACCGCGGACTACGACTTGGAGGAGTGGGACCGGATCATCGAAATCGACCTCCGCGGAGTCTTTCTCTGCATGAAGTACGAGGTCCCACTCATGCTGAAGCAAGGAGGCGGCGCGATCGTGAACACCTCCTCGGGGGCCGGGGTCATCGGAATCAAAGGCAGCCCAGCATACACAGCGGCGAAACACGGCGTGATCGGCCTCACCCGGGCGGCTGCCCTCGACTACGCCTCGCAGAACATTCGCGTTAACGCCGTCTGTCCCGGATACATCGACACTCCTATGATGGATCGCTTCACCGGTGGAACCGCCGAGGGACGAGCAAAGGTGATTTCCGAGGAGCCAATCGGAAGGATGGGACGGCCGGAAGAGATTGCCAACACCGTCGTCTGGCTCTGTTCCGACACGGCTGGCTTCATCGTTGGCAGCGCCCTGATAGCTCCAGGCCGATTCGACCACGATTCGTCGCAGGTGTGCGTTGCCGGTCTTGGTGATGCTTCCTTGCCGTTTGCGATTGCCACTGGAGTGTTCGCTGGGAATCGTTCCGCTGTAGCCCATCAGCTGACGCGCGCT
>WNGL01000474.1_pt1 | contig 47178 bp, 41 predicted proteins | sample 5400591 | NCBI WGS metagenome assembly WNGL01 (sample SAMN13153377, study PRJNA577476) | soil metagenome | isolation source: 80 cm soil or saprolite under Garry oak tree replicate 1 | place: USA:California | collected 2016-06-15 | reverse complement strand
CGTGTCCTTCTCCCTCTGGGAGAAGGTGGCCCGAAGGGCCGGATGAGGGTGCATTTCCTGCCCTCACCCGGCGCTTCGCGCCACCCTCTCCCAAAGGGAGAGGGACATCCCCGAAACAGGTTTCCAAATAGAGAATCCCGTGAAACCCGCATCAATCCTGCTTCTGGAGCAAACCGGATCTCGTAATTTGGACACCAGCCTCCCAAAGGCAGAGGGACATTCCCGGAATCCTGCGTCTGGAGCGAAATATCGCTATCTCGCTGAATGATATTCCTGCAAAGATTTCACGTTCAGGCTCTCACGCCGGAGAGCGCGGATGCCGCTAACTGCGGCGGCGGCGCCTGGGATTGTGGTGATACATGGAACCCGGTGGTGTACGGCGGCGCGGCGAATAGCCTTTTCATCGAAGAATGATTCACGGCCCAGAGGCGTGTTGATAATAAGGTCCACTTTGCCGCTCTTGATGTAGTCGACAATGTGCGGCCGGCCTTCATTCACCTTATAGACGGTCTCCGCTTCCACACCGGAAGCTCGCAGGATGTGGGCCGTACCGCGGGTGGCTACGACTTTGAAACCTATTTCGACCAGATCTGCTGCGATCTTCGAAATGACATTCTTGTCGTCCTGGTTGACGCTGATGAAGGCCACACCGGATTTCGGCAAGACCGATCCAGCGCTGATCTGAGCCTTCACGTACGCCTTGCCGAAAGAATCGTCGACGCCCATCACCTCCCCGGTCGATTTCATTTCCGGCCCAAGGATCGTATCCACTCCGAGAAACCGCTCGAACGGAAATACGGGTGACTTCACGTAATACTGATGCACCTTGAGTTCGCTAGGTAATCCGAAATCGCGAAGCTTCTTTCCAACCATCAGCTTCGCTGCAACCTTGGCCAGAGGTACGCCGGTGGCCTTGCTTACAAAAGGCACAGTTCGCGAAGCGCGTGGGTTTACCTCGAGGACGTACACCGTGCCGGCCCGCACCGCGAACTGGATGTTCATGAGGCCGACTACCTGTAATGCTCTGCCAAGTTGCACGGTGTGCCGGCGGATGGTTTGCCGCAGATCTTCATTCAACTGATACGTTGGCAAAACGCACGAGCTATCCCCCGAGTGTACCCCCGCCTCTTCAATGTGCTCCATAATCCCGCCGATGACCACCTGCTCATCATCGCAAAGCGCATCGACGTCCACTTCATAAGCATCTTCCAGAAACTTGTCGATGAGGATTGGTCTTTCGCGCGAAACCTGAACAGCCGCGTTCATGTAGTTTTCGAGCGAGGACTCGTCATACGCGATGACCATAGCACGTCCGCCAAGCACGTAGGAGGGACGAACCAATATGGGATACCCAATCTGCCGCGCCACAGCGCGGGCTTCCTCGATCGTGACTGCCGCGCCATTTTGCGGCTGGGGAATATCGAGCTTCCGCAGGAGCTCGCCGAATCGTTTGCGGTCTTCCGCCAGATCGATCGATTCGGGGGACGTGCCGATGATCGGAACCCCTGCGCGTTGCAGATCGAGCGCGAGATTCAACGGTGTCTGGCCGCCGAACTGCACGATAACGCCATTCGGTTTCTCTTCGTTCACGATGTGCAGGACGTCTTCGAGCGTGAGCGGTTCGAAATACAGGCGGTCGGAGGTGTCGTAATCGGTCGAAACGGTTTCTGGATTGCAGTTGATCATGATCGTTTCGTACCCGTCTTCCTTGAGTGCAAAGGATGCATGGCAGCAGCAATAATCGAACTCAATTCCCTGCCCGATGCGGTTAGGCCCGCTTCCAAGAATGATGATCTTCTTCCGGTTCGACGGCTCCGCCTCGTCCTCTTCTTCATGTGTCGAGTAGAAGTAAGGCGTATACGATTCGAACTCCGCGGCACACGTGTCGACTCGCTTGTAGACGGGTATTATTCCGTGGTCGGCGCGCTTTGCCGCTACATGGTTTGGTTTCGATCCCGTGAGGAGTGCGAGACGCGAGTCGGAGAAGCCGGCCCGTTTGGCTTCGCGGAGAAGCTCCGGCGGCAGATTTTTCAGATCATAGGCCGAGACCTGCTTCATCAAATCCGCAATTTCCTTCATCTCGTTCAGGAACCACGGATCGATGTGCGTCAGCTCGGCAAGCTCTGGAATATCGAAACCGTTGCCCGCCGCGTATAGCAGGTATGGAATGCGGTCCGGCGTGGGAGTGATCAGCTTCTGGCGGATGCGGTCTTTGTCAATGACTTCCGTTCCCGGCTCCTTCGCGGTCTCGAGCGATCGCACGCCCTTTAGAAAGGCCTCCTTGAACGTGCGCCCAATCGCCATGACTTCGCCGACCGATTTCATTTGCGTCCCGAGCGTGGGATCCGATTCAGGAAATTTTTCGAACGCCCATTTCGGAATCTTCACCACCACATAATCGAGCATGGGCTCGAATGAGGCCGGGGTTTTCTTGGTGATGTCGTTCGGAATTTCATTCAGTGTGTAGCCGACGGCGAGTTTGGCGGCGATCTTCGCTATCGGGAAACCGGTTGCCTTCGACGCAAGGGCGGAGCTTCGCGAGACGCGCGGATTCATCTCGATGACGACCAGGCTCCCGTCTTTGGGATTGACGGCGAACTGAATGTTTGAACCGCCCGTTTCAACGCCGATCTGGCGGATGACGGCTGCCGCCGCGTCACGCATACGCTGGTACTCACGGTCAGTCAGAGTTTGGGCAGGGGCAACGGTCACAGAGTCGCCGGTGTGAATTCCCATTGGATCGAAATTCTCAATTGAGCAGATGACGACGACGTTGTCCTGCAAGTCGCGCATCACCTCGAGCTCAAATTCTTTCCACCCGATCACCGACTCTTCAATAAGCACCTCGTGCACAGGGCTGAGATCCAGCCCCCGCTGGACGATACTTTCGAATTCTTCGCTATTGAAAGCGATGCCTCCACCGGTGCCGCCAAGCGTAAAGGAAGGACGAATGACGGCAGGAAATCCGATGCTTTGAATCACGCGCTGCGCCTGGCGTATGTCGCCGACGACCTCGCTTTGCGGGGTCGCCAGACCGATCTCGCGCACGGCCTGTTTGAAGAGGAGGCGATCTTCGGCCATTTTCACAGCCGTGGCTTTCGCGCCGATCATCTCCACTTTGTATTCGTCGAAAACGCCGCTCTCCGAAAGTTCCACGGCAATGTTCAGGGCCGTCTGGCCCCCAACGGTCGGCAACAGCGCTTCTGGTCTTTCCCGTTTGATAATCGCTTCGACAAATTCCTTCGTCAGAGGTTCGATGTACGTGTGCTGGGCAAGTTCTGGATCCGTCATGATCGTTGCCGGATTCGAGTTCACAAGAACGATTTCGTACCCTTCCTCTCGCAGCGCCTTGCACGCCTGCGTTCCCGAGTAGTCGAATTCGCACGCCTGTCCGATCACGATCGGACCGGACCCGATGATGAGAATTTTCGAGATGTCGGTGCGCTTGGGCATTATGAGGAAGCCGAATTCGGATTTCGGATTTCGGATTTCGGATTCGGGGAGCCTGCCCGGGCACGCGTTTTCCAAATCCGAAATCCGCAATCCGAAATCCGAATTCTCATTTCCGTTCCTTCATCATTGCGAAAAACTTCTTGAACAAATAATACGAATCATGGGGGCCCGGCGACGCTTCCGGGTGGTATTGCACGCTGAAGGCCGGCACCAGGCGGTGCGCAAGACCTTCGACCGTGTTATCGTTCAAGTTCACATGTGTGATGTCGACTTCGTTAAGGTTCAGACTTTCGGGATCGACGGCAAAGCCGTGATTCTGGGCCGTGATTTCAACCTGCTTCCTCTCGATGCTCAGAACGGGATGGTTCCCGCCGTGATGGCCGAATTTTAACTTGAACGTTCGTCCGCCGAGCGCCAGACCCAGAATCTGGTGTCCAAGACAAATTCCAAAAACCGGCTTCTTGCCGAGAAGCTGGCGAACACTCTTGATCGCGTAATCCACAGCCTCCGGATCTCCAGGCCCATTCGAGAGAAAGATTCCGTCGGGGTTCAGGCGCAACACTTCTTCCGCTGAAGTCGTCGATGGCACAACCGTCACGCGCGCCCCGCATCGCGTGAGGTTCCGCAGGATGTGCGACTTGATTCCGAAGTCGTACGCTGCGACGTGCACCGGGCGCGACTCAAACTGAGACAGCGTGGAAAACTCGATGAAGTTGACGTTCCTGTCCGCATTTTCATAAGTCTTCTCAACCGTAACCTTGCTGGCGAGGTCCCACCCGAGCATCTGCGGTGATTCTTGAACTTTCCCCAGAAGCGAGACTTCATCGTCATCGATGAGCGAGACGATCCCTCGCATGGAGCCCCTCAGGCGGATGTGCCGCACGAGCGCGCGCGTATCGATCTCCGCGATCACTGGGATTCGATGCCGCGCCAGATAGCAGTCGAGCGTTTCAGTTGTCCGCCAATTGCTGGGCAACGGCGAAAGCCGCCGGACAACGAACGCTTCCAGGAAAGGTTTCCGTGATTCGACGTCTTCGGGATTGATGCCGGTGTTACCGATCAGAGGATAGGTCATGGTGACGATCTGACCGGCGTAGGACGGATCGGTAAGGATTTCCTGGTAACCCGTCATCGACGTGTTGAAAACAACCTCGCCCACGGCCTCGCCTTCAAAGCCGTGTCCGTTGCCGCGAAAAACACGTCCGTCTTCAAGCAGCAACGTCGCCCGTTTTTTCAATCCAGAGTACCCATCTTGCTTACAGGCCAATATCTGAAAACGGCTTTACCGTAGATGTATTTCTCCGGCACCAATCCCCACATGCGGCTGTCGTTGGATTGGTTCCGGTGATCACCGAGAACGTAGTAGTGGCCGGGCTCAACATAAACGGGCGGGTAGGTGCGATGATCGACATATTCCAGGTTAATATAGGGCTCGTCGAGCGGTTTGTCGTTCACATAAAGGACGCCTCTTCGAACTTCAACAACATCACCCGGCATGCCGATGACGCGCTTGATGTAAGACTTGGTCGGATCCAACGGGTACCAGAACACGACGATATCTTTCCGCGCAATTTTTTCAATCCGGTAGACAAATTTGTTGACGAAGATGCGTTCCTGATCGACCAGTTCGGGCAGCATGCTAGTCCCTTCGACCTTCACCGGCTGGTATAGGAAGACAACGATCATGATGGCGGTGCCAATTGCGAAAAATACGTCGCGGGCCCAACCCCGAATTTCGCCAACCAGGTTTGACAGTACTCGGCTCTCGGTCTCGCTTGTCGAGACTTGTTCAACTTCAGGCTCTGTTGTCATACGTGTATTATGAGGTGAGGTCCCTTTACAAAAATGAAAAGTTAGTTTAGCTGATTCCCGGCGTCATTTCCATAGCCGGAATTCCTTGGTCAGCCCAAAAACCAAACCGGCTCGGGGATCCAGACGAGTCAGGCCGGCAGTTGCCCCAATGTCCCAACGAACTCCGCTGGCTCTTACTTGCACGCCGAGGCGAACCTGGCTTCGGTCCTCGCCCCCGGGAGTGGGGTGCTGCCGAGGGTTATCCAGGCCACTCCACTCTGAAAGTAGACTGATGCGCGAGCTTATGGGAAGCACCGCGGCAATGCCATACGCCAGAACGTCTTGCTGGGCTCGGACACTCACGGTGTCGGTTAAGATTCCAAGACCGATGTTGCCATAGAGAAACGACGGCCCTACACTTTTCCCTGCCAAAATATTCCCGAAGAACTGCATCGAGTTACTGCCGATACCTCTCGCATCGTCTGTGTTTGGCAGCACGACGGTCGGCCGGAAGCTGACGACCGGGAGAACCGGTGTTTCATCGACGAGCTTGATTTTTGTTGAAAGTGATATGTCCCCCCAGTCGTTGCGCCATCCGCTGCCGTTCTCGTGGACCCGGAGGAAATTCTGGACCACCCCATTGATCTGGAACTCGGCCCGTGGCCCTAACCCGAAGTTCAGGCCGTTGACGAGGGCCGAAAACTGGTCACCGCCGAGTCCTGAAACCGGAAAGCGCGCGCGGCGGAAATATCCAAAGCCGGCTTCGGTGATAAACGAGCCGGTTGCAATGAGGCGGGGATCTTCGGTAATAAGCGGGCGCTGTTGGGCAAGTGCCCAGGTGGGACACAACCACACAAGATAGAAAAGCCATAAAAAGGATTTCGGATTGCGGATTGCGGATTTCGGATTTGGGGAGCACGCGTCCACGGAACGTTTTCCCAAATCCGAAATCCTTCTCTGGCTATTCTCCCAGTTCATATCGAATGAGGGAGCCACCAACGATCGCTGCAGTTTCCGCTTTCAGAATAGCCGCTCCAAATGAGACCGTATGAAAACCAAGTTCACGCGCCGCAGTCATTTCTTGATCGGTCCAGCCACCCTCAGGTCCGACCAGATAGAGCACTGGCGAGCCTGCGAGAGCCGACTTTAGCGAACCGCCGGCGCGTTCGGCAAACATAATCTTTGTGGCGGCAGGAATGGAGAGAACCCCCTTGAACGTATTCGGCGCGTCGAGGGTTGGCAAATAATACCGTTTCGATTGCTTCGCGGCTTCGATGACGATGCGAACCCATCGATCACGCCGCCTGCTGAGATCTGCATTGGAGCGGGCTGCCGCAAAGGGCACAATTCGAGTGACTCCAACCTCCACAACCTTTTCGAGCGCCAGTTCGAACGCGGGAATCCGGATCAGGGCTAAAGCCAGGATCACCTCCATAGAATCGCGTGTCACCTGCCGCGATTCCTTCAATGCCGCGACGGTTTCACGTTTACCGGCGGACTCGACGCTGGCGGTCCACACGTTTCCCTTTCCGTCGAAAATTTCGATCAGCTCATCTTTTTCGGCGCGTGCGACGACAAGATGGCGGTGCTCTTCACCCTGGATCCGTATTCGATCGTTTTCGAAGGAGGGCTCGGAAACGTAGACTGACCTAAGCGACATGCTTTTCGGCGATCACGGCCAGCCACTCGCCGCGCGTAATTTCCTCATGGATAGTGAAACCGAATCGTGTAATCACTTCGCGGAGCTCTTCGCCTTGCTCGTGAAGGACTCCAGACAAGATGGCAATCCCCCGTGGCTGAAGAACACGATCCAATTCGGGCAATAGACTAATGATGAGGTCCGCTGTGAGATTGCACAGGAGCAGGCGAACGGAATGACTCTTTACCGCATCTACCGATCCGGAGAAAGTCCAGACTTGATTCTCAGCATTTCGCTCGATGTTCGCGCGGGCCACCTGAACTGCAACAGGATCAATATCGCACGCGTATACTTCCTTCGCGCCCAGAAGCCGTGATGCGATTGCGAGAATTCCGGAACCGGTGCCTAAATCCAGGACGATGTGGTGCCCTTCAACCCATCGTTCGAGTGCTTCGATGGTGAGCTGGGTCGTCTCATGCGTCCCAGTGCCGAAGGCTTGCCCAGGGTCGATCCGGATAGGCAACCGATCGTAAGGACAATTGCACTCTTCCCAACTTGGGACGACAAAGAAGTCATTTCCAATCGGGAAGCTCGTATACGACTTCTTCCACTCTTCAGTCCAGTCGCACTCCTCGACAACGCTTCGTAAAACGACTGGACTCCGGCGGCTAGAGCGATCGAATACCGTGCGGATCTCATTTTCGATTCTTTCCAGATCCGATCGCGGCCCAAAGTAGAAGACCAGCCGGGTAATGCCAGGCGCCGGCGCGTGGGTTTCCCACACTCCGGCCACGCCCTCGCCGGACAACTCGCCGACAATGGCGTCCTTCAGATCGTCCGGGACGTCGAGAGTGAGTTGGTGCCAGGACATAAATGACGATTTCGCATTGCGAATGGCGAATTGCGAATTTTATTGGTTCCAATTCGAAATTCGCAATTCGAAATTCGCAATCTAACTGAAGATTTCTCTTACTCTCTCCAGAATCTTCTTCTGTATTGGCTTATTTTCAGTCTCGATCGTCGCGGCGAGTTTCGTCAATAGGTCCTTTTGTTCCCGGGTTAGTTTTGTTGGAACGACGATGTCAACGGTCACGAACAGATCTCCTCGGGCTGAGCCTCCGCGTTTGGAGATTCCGCGGCCCTTGATGCGAAACGTCGATCCGGTTTGTGCACCGGCAGGAATCGACAGCTTTTCCTCTTCTCGCTCGATCGTCGGAACTGAGATTTGTGCCCCCAGAGCGGCCTGAGTGAAAGAGATCGGGATGTGGCAGTAAAGGTCGTGCTCGCGGCGCTCGAAAAACTCGTGATCCTGAACGTTCAGGACCACATACAGATCGCCCGCAGGACCGGCTTTCTCCCCGGCATCCCCTTCACCGGAGATTCGAAGCTTGGAACCACTGTCAACGCCGGCGGGAATCTTCAGCTCGATCGTCTTTTCGCGAACCATACGTCCCTCGCCGTGGCAGAGAGTGCAACGATTCTTGATGATTTGTCCCGTGCCGTGGCAGTGGTTGCAAGTGCGCGTGATGCTAAAGAATCCCTGTTGGAAGCGCACCTGACCGTAGCCATTGCACGTCGTGCATGTGGTTGGGCCCGACCCCTTCTGCGCTCCGCCTCCGCCGCACTCGGAACAGGTTTCATGCCGCGGAACTTTGATCCTGGTCGTTGTTCCAAATGCGGCCTCTTCGAAGCTCAATTCGAGATCGTATCGGAGATCGGCGCCCCGCTGAACACGGCCGCCCCGGCGCGCTCCCCCGCCAAAGAAATCGCCAAAACCGAAGATGTCGCCGAGAATATCGCTGAAGTCCGCAAATACGCTTGGATCGAAACCACCGAATCCGCTTCCGGCCGCCGTTCCGACACCCGCATGGCCGAAACGGTCATACTGCCCACGCTTCTGCGCATCGCTTAGAACCGAGTACGCCTCGGCGGCCTCCTTAAATTGTTCTTCGGCCTCTTTATTTCCTGGATTGCGATCGGGGTGGTATTGAAGCGCAAGCTTCCGATAGGCGCTTTTGATTTCCTGGTCCGACGCATCTCGCGAAATGCCAAGCACCTCGTAGTAATCCCGTTTTCCGCTCAATGTTTGTCCCTCTTGTGGGTAATTCGGCGTACTTGGAGGCGAAAACCGGAATTCCTGAAGTTCGGAATTGAGGTTCCGTCCCCCAAATTAGGCTTTCACCGCGACGCTCACCATCGCCGGCCGCAGGAGGCGGCCATGGAGCACGTATCCCTTCCGCAATTCTTCGATGACAGTGTTTTCTTCAACTTCATTCGTGGCTTGCGTCGAAACAGCTTGATGGAAATTGGGATCGAACTTTTTCCCCTTTGCCTCAACCGGCTTCAAACCAAAGCGGGCCAGCGTATCCTGAAGCTGCTTGTGAATCAACTCAAAGCCGCACCGCATATCTTCGCTGCCTTTGCCTTCTAACGCTGCGTTTCGCAGCGCGAGCTCAACCGAGTCCAATGCATTCAGCAACTCACGCATTAGATCAAAGGAAGCGAACTGTGCGAATTCCGCCCTCTCACGGTCTATCCGCTTCTTGTAGTTTTCGAACTCCGCTTGTTTACGAAGCAGACGATCGTAAAGGCTATCTCGCTCCTGCTTCAGGGCTTGGATTTCCTGTTGCACGTCCGGAACTGTCTGGTCTGCGGCGACTTTGCCCTCCCCACCGTCCGGGAGCAATCCTTCGTAACTTTCGTTATCTCCCATATCAACAATTATAAGAGGTTTTGTGGGTTTGTCAGGCGTTGATCATCTCGCCAACGATTCGGCCGAGATAACCGACAAGAGAAATCCCACGTTCATACTCCATACGCGTCGGACCGATAATGCCGAGGAATCCGGCCGTACAATCGTTGGACGCATAGGAAGAAGTGATCAAGGTGAAGTCGCGCATATTTGGAACGCCGAGTTCCGAGCCGATCGTGATCCGCACGCCTTCAGGCGGGTTGGATGAAATGCATTCATTCAGAATCCTTACCAGACGGCTCTTTTCTTCGAACATCTGAAACAGCGTCCGCATGCGTTCAACGTCTGCGAATTCCGGCTGGCTGAGAATATTCGATGTGCCTTGCAGATAGATTCCTTCGAGATCCGCCTCTGTTTCGAGTGTCTCGCCCCATGTCCGCAGCAGCGACAGCATGCGGTCAAAGAGCATCCGTTCGGCCTGCATCATTTGCAGCAGATCGTTTCGGATCTGGGTCAACGTCTTGCCGGCAAACTTTTCGACAAGATATTTTCCGGCCCGGTCGAGCTCTTCCCGCGTGTAGCCGTCGGTGACGCGAATCAGTTTGCGTTGGAGCGAACCCGATGTCGAGACCAAGATCACCAGGAGCTTACCGTCACCAAGATCCAGAAATTCGATGTGTTTCAGGATGGTGGAAGCCATCGGCGGCGCGATAACGATGCCGACGTTTTTCGAAATCGTGGAAAGGAGGTAGGAGGCGCATAACATGACGTCTTCGGGGGTACTGCTTTCGGCGAGCATCCGGCTGATGTACCGCTCATCGGACTTGCTAATCTTACCCGAGTCGGCGAGGTGGTCGACGTAGAACCGATATCCCTTCTCCGAAGGAATCCGGCCGGCAGACGTATGTGGCTGGGTGAGGTACCCCGCCTCTTCCAAATCCGCCATGATATTCCGGATCGTCGCTGGACTGAGCCTCCAGTCAATGAACTTCGCAAGTGTCCTTGATCCCACCGGCTCGCCGGACGAAATATACGACCGGACGATCCGTTTGAGAATATCCCGCCGTCTTTCATCGAGCTGGCGAGTATCCTCTTTAGTGGTCATAACGGCCTTTTTATAGCATCGGTGTCGAGACGCGGTCTAGTCCGAATTACGAACTCGAATCACGAACCTGGAACTCTACGGCGAAATACTCCTGGAAGCTCCGAATGAATACCCCCGTAAGTTGTTGCAATGTAGGTCTTTCCGGAAGGAATTCCGCGACACCCGCCATCTCCTGCTCAAGAGAGGACCCGTCCGTCAACCGCGTCGCGCGCGCCAGAACCTCGCGATTGCAGGTTATCGGCATGGAGCCGTGTTGCAGGAAGCTCCGGCGCACCCGGCGCTGGGCGCTGCCCACAATTTTCCGGCCTCCGGCCATCAACTCGTATCGAGAGGGCGATAGAAAACATGGCGGGTCTGCCCCGTTACTCGAAAGGCCGGTCTTTCGTGTGTCCGGCGCCAGCACCGCAGGCACACCCAGCCGGTTGTATCCAAGACACAGGGCTTCGGACACACGCTTATAGTTTCCGTAGATCGTCTCCCCGAAGCGGGATGAGTCGTTGGAAATGACAGCGTAGGTCAACTCGTCATCATGAAGCACCGCACGCCCTCCGGTGGGCCGGTGGACAATATCGATGCTGTTGGCGAGGCAATACTCGGCATCGACGGCGTTCTCGATTTTTTGATTGCGTCCGAGTGAGATCGTCGGCCTCCGCCAGCCATAGAACCGCACGATGGTTTGCACTTCCCTGGACCCTTCGACTTCGTCCAGAAGCGCCGCGTCAATAGCCATATTGCGGCCGCCGTCAATCGCGCCGTCGACGATTAATTCCCAGGAAGACATCAATTTCTAAAACCACAAAACTTTAGCCGCGGATTTCACGGACCCTCACCCGGCCTTTCGGCCACCCTCTCCCAGAGGGAGAGGGATCTCGATTTGGGTGCCCTCTCCCCCTGGGAGAGGGTGGCGCGAAGCGCCGGGTGAGGGTCCGCGAAATCCGCGGCTAGTGGCCTCTATCCCCGAATTTACTTTCCTTCTGCTTACGGGATGGTAACCGCCAGAAAACCGGACTGGTACTGGTTCGAATTCGGGTTTCGCCGCAGAACCATGAAGGCCACGTCGGTGCCAGACTTCAGAAGCCTTTCGGCTCGTCTGAAATCGTCGACATTTCTGATATCGACTTTCTGGTTGCCCGCGATGATCCGAGTGATGATCGTACCGCGCGTGAGACCCGCGTCCTCGGCAATGCTGTCGGGATCGACCGACGACACCAGCACACCGTCAGAAGAGTCGAGGCGCAGTTGTCGAACCATATCCGGCGTAATCGCCTGAACGCGAATCCCGAGACGAGCCGTCTGGGTTTCGCCTTGATCGTTGTTGTCAGGATTCCTGTTCGCCGCGGTTTCAGGAAGGACTTCAGCACGATCGACAATCGTGACCGGGATGATTTCCTCGTGCCCATCGCGATTGACTTTTACGCGAATCGTTTTTCCAACAGGAGTGTTTGCCACAACCTCCAGGAGCACACTGCCGCCAGTGATCTTCGTGCCATCGATCTCGGTAATCACGTCGCCAGCACGGATGCCTGCCTTAGCGGCGGGACCCCCTCGGGTGACATCCTGAACAATGACGCCGCAATTGGACTTTAAACCGAGCGCACGGCAAAGCGCGGGATCCTGATCGCCGTTATAAGAAATTCCGATACCGCCGCGCGTCACCTTGCCGCTTTGAACAAGCTGGTTATAAATCTTGACCGCGATGTTGGACGGCAGCGCGAAGCCCAGTCCTGCCGATTGGCGCGTCTCGGAAATGATGGCGGTATTGATACCAATCACTTCTCCCTGCATGTTGACCAGCGGACCGCCGCTGTTGCCGGGATTGATGGCCGCGTCCGTCTGAAGGAAGCTTTGGAACTGCTTAAGATCGCCACCAATATTTTCACGGCCCTTGGCGCTGATGATACCTGCCGTTACCGTGTGATCCAGGTTGAAGGGACTTCCAATCGCGAGAACCCAATCGCCGACCCTAACACCGTCGGAGTTGCCCATTCTTGCGACGGGCAGGTCGTGACCCACATCGATCTTGATGACGGCCAGATCCGTCTCGCTGTCGCTACCGATGAGCTTCGCCTGATGCTCGGATTTGTCGTCGAGCCGAACCATAATTTTCGTGGCCTTCTCGACGACATGATGATTGGTCACAATGTAGCCGCCTTTATCCACGATAAAACCGGTACCGAGGTTTCGCGTTTTATAGTTGCGATCCTGATTGTCCGGCCCACCGCCAAAGAAATCAAAGAAATCGAATGGATCCGGGGCATTCCTGTTCCTGTTCGGATTGGTTGAGCGTACCGGCGTTTCCGCCGCGGCTTCCGTGTTGATGTTGACCACTGCCGGATCGAGATTGGCAGCGATCTGCGAAAACGCATTGGAAAGGGAAACCGGGTCTGGGATCACCAGGGTTGCCGCTTTCTGCTCGCCCGCTTTGACCCCACCCGAGACGATCGTCCCAATTACAACTCCGATCGTAAGGGTTGCAATGATCAAGGTGAGATAAAGCAATCGCTTTTTAGTCATAATTCTACCTTTCGTCTTTTGTAGTGCACTAAATTAGGAATTATACCCTACGAGCACCGCTGTAATATCAAGCCGTTAACAGCAAATTTTTGACGAACAACGAACGATTTGGTTTCAGCTGGTGTACCAACTACCGCTTCACCGATGGGCCCGACGCTACTACTGAAGCGCGCACAATACCGTCCGCAGAGAGAACGCGGGCTAAAGCCCGCGACTACATAAGGACCAGCCGTCGCTACAACATGTAGTCGCGGGCTTTAGCCCGCGTTCTCTCTGCGGACGATCTTGTCACTGTATTATCCGAGACTCAGTAAGACGACCGCGCGGCAATCGGCACGCGCGTCTGTAATTTCTGAAGCCGCTCTTCGGCTGCGCGAAGTGTTTCTTCCCTTTTACAGAATGTGAAGCGGATAATGTCCTTTCCCGCCACAGGGTCCTTAAAAAAACTACTGCCTGGAACCGTGGCCACTCCGATCTCTCGGACCAGGAATCGGGAGAACTCGACGTCATTGGGATAACCCCATTTTCCGATGTCGCACATGATGTAGTAGGCGCCCTTGGGCAGCATCGGATTCAGACCCGCGTCGACCAGTACCTTCATCAATCGATCACGGCGCTGCTGGTAATGTTTGGCAAGGTCGACGTAGTACGAATCGGGTAAGCGAAGGGCTGTTGCGCCTGCTTCCTGCAGTGGGGCCGGCGCTCCGACGGTCAGGAAATCGTGCATCTTCCGAATCGCAGACGTGATTCCGGGAGGCGCAATGATGTAGCCCACGCGCCATCCCGTAACGCTGTAGGTCTTCGACATTCCGTTGACAACGATCGTGCGCTCCCGCATGCCATCCAGCATGATGGGGGAAATGTGTTGGGCGCCGTCATAAATGATGTGCTCATAAATCTCGTCGGTAATCGCCAGAACGTCCCACTTTTGACAGAGATTTGCGATCAACTGGAGCTCGCCGCGGCTGAATACTTTACCGGTCGGGTTATTCGGAGTGTTGATGATGATCGCCTTCGTCTTGTTGTTGAAAGCCGCGGCCAACTCCTTTTCATCAACGGACCAGTCTGGCTGATGGAGTTGGACATACCGGGGCGTCGCGCCGGATATGATCGCGTCCGGGCCGTAATTTTCATAGAACGGCTCGAACACGATGACTTCATCGCCGGGGTTGATGACTGCCAGTAGCACGTCGATCATGGCTTCGGTTGAACCACAAGAAACCGTGATTTCGCGCTCAGGATCGATGTCGATGCCCACGAATCTCTTCGTCTTGTCCACGAGCGCGTCGCGGAAGTTTTTGGCGCCCCACGTAATGGCGTATTGATTGATGTCGGCGAAAATCGCGTCCGCAGCCGCTTTCTTCAGAACTTCGGGGGCCGCAAAATCCGGATAACCCTGAGAGAGATTGATCGCGCCGTATTCCATTGCAAGGCGAGTCATCTCGCGGATCACCGACTCGGTAAATTGAGCTGCCTTGAAAGAAATCGGTTTATTGAACATCAGGAATTCACGGGGGGCTGGGCTGTGCCCACACCGGAAGCATCATTATCCGCCAACTCGGCTGCCGGGGAAGGCTTCGCCATCGATGCTCTCAGCTTCAGGCCAAAAACTTCAAGCGCGGCCTCTAGGGACGAAACCAGGAATTCGAGCGTCTCGACTTTGTACGGTTGCGCTGCGCACACGGCCGCGACTTTTTTGCCCCGGACAGCGATAACCTTGAAATAGAGGTCGGGGTCCTTTGCGTCCTCAAGGACGGTTTCCGGAAAAATGGTTTTGCCGCGGCTTTTCCACAAAGCGAACCCACTCTCGGCCTTCATGACGTAGATGGCAAGGCCTGCAGCGAATGGTTCGGCCAGTCTGAGAAGCCGGGCGAGTATTTCGGCCTGGGATGATGCATGGGCCAACTGCTGCTGGGCTTCGGCCAAAACGCGCCAATGGTCGATCTGTTCCTGCAGGCGCGTGTGCTCGGCGGCCGCTTCCGACCTGAGCCGAACCGCGGTTTCATCAAGGGCCCTCTTGAATTCGTGATCGAGCCGTTCGCTGATCTCTTTTTGGATTTCTTCGCGGGCCACGGCAAGGGATTGTTCCCGTTGAGCCTGGCTGGCGGCTTCAGCGGCGGTTTCAGTCTCTCGCACGGTGGCCTGAAGCCGTTCTTGAAACTCCATCTCCAACTTTCGGTGCACGTCTTCGATGATGCGATCGAGTTCAGCCCCGAGCGATGGCGATATGGCTTCCAGAACCCTGTCCAAGGCTTGTGTTTTCAACTCCATCGGACCTCTTACCTCCAAAGCGACTCGGATTATACAGCAAAGCCCCCTCCCGACGGGAGATCTCGCCTCGCTAACGGGCCGAATAAGAGTCTCACATTGACATCCCGATACCACACCCTTATATAAGGATATAGTCTCCTCAAACGGGGGCGCACCGGTTTCGACGGGGACGAAGAAGTAAGAGACGCATACCGAGGCCCATGACCTCGTAAAAACGTGGAAACTAATTAACTGCTGATTATCAACCAGCATTAGCTGCTTAACACCAGCTAACGTCCTTGGCTAGTTCGCCTGTAGGCTAGTTAAAGGGCGTCACTTTTTGCAGGATAGTCCCGCACAGCTGGCCCGGCGGTGCGGGGCGAAACTCAATGGGCTGGTGTTCCGGCCAGCTTGCAGGTTTCTTCAGGTCGGGGCACGAGAAAAACGGAACCTGACAAGTATGTAGACTCTCTTGCGGAACGTTTTCGGACGCGGGTTCGATTCCCGCCGCCTCCATTTTCGGAAAGTTCAGCCTAACCCGCCAGTTACGCACGGCGGGTTCGCTAGTCAGGCGAGCGCCATCGAATTCACGACAGAGGTGAAAACCGACCGGTAACGGTGGAACTCGGGGCCATCGACGGCAACAATGCGGGCGACGGCGAACCCAGGTGTCGGGGTGTCTATTCCTACTCCTGTGTCGGGCAAGAGCAGGTGTATACGTTCGGCGAAGTCGGAGGCGCGTTCATCGAAACATAGACCGGTCGCCAGATAGCGCGCATTTCCCATCATCCACTCGGTATTCGGCGGATCTTCCTTGGGCATCAAACGAAATCGATCCAAATAGAGCGGCCGTCCGTTCACGCGGAGGGAGGTTTCCGAGGAGAACTCGTCGAATTGCCAGATCTCGCCCCGCCCGACCCGACCCGCCATCAGGCCTTCCCAGAACCAAAGCCGGGCGCCAGGATCAACATCGATGGACGTGGTTTGGCACACCCGCGCTCCGCAGAACGGAATGAGCGGATCATAGTAGATGTGCAGCTCGCCTCCGGTCTCAACGCGAATGCGGTTGGTTTGAATCGCGCGCTTACCGCCGGAAGGATGCGCCTTGGTCGCGGATTGCTGAGTGATGAGAATACGGGCGCCGGACTCGACGTGAATCGTGCACTCGGTCGTATCTCCACCAAACAGTCCGGCCGTCGATTGCATCAGAATCAAATGGGCGATTTTCGATAGATGCGAATCGTGTAGCCGAGTGATCTTGAACGGAATTTCGCAATAGGCATCCCGTATGACCGTCCGCCCGCGCCGCGAGCTAAATATCAGGTGAAGTCTCCCGCGTCGGCCGACCTCCGAGAGCAGAACCGCCATGGTTAATTCTCGAAAAGCAATTCGCGGCGGATCCAAGACACCACGGTCTCGACACCTTCGCGCGCCTTGAGATTCGTAAAGACGAATGGCTTGTTTCCACGCATCATCCGCGCGTCCCGATCCATTACAGACAGATCAGCGCCGACGTAGGGCGCCAGATCCGTCTTGTTGATGACCAGCAAATCCGAACGCGTAATTCCAGGCCCTCCCTTTCTCGGGATCTTATCGCCTCCTGCTACGTCGATGACGTATATCGAGGCGTCCACGAGCTCCGGACTGAAGCTCGCCGCAAGGTTGTCACCACCACTCTCCAAAAAAAGAATATCGAGCCGAGGGAACCGCTCTTTCATGAGATCGACCGCGTCGAAATTAATCGACGCATCTTCGCGGATCGCCGTGTGCGGGCATCCGCCGGTTTCCACACCGATGATTCGGTCCGAAGTCAAAGCCTCGCTGCGGACCAGGAACTCCATATCTTCCTTTGTGAAAATGTCGTTCGTGACGACCGCCAGTTCATAATGGTGGCGCATCGTTTTGCAGAGACAATCCAGCAAGGCTGTTTTGCCGGAACCTACGGGACCACCCACACCAATCTTGATAGGTCTTCGCATCCTCATTTTATGGCTGCGCCCTATCGGGCTTGCATTCGCAGCCGCTCATCAGGATCGGAACAACCGGCAATAAACGTATCGATGACTCATCTGCTGTATGTCCAGGAGGGGGCTGAACGACCGAAGCGGTTCGTCTTCGGTCTGAAGTACATGTTCGACCCCGATCATAAGATCATCGATGGCTCTCGTCAACAATACCTGTCCTTGTTGTTGCCCCAGCGCGATGAGGCGCAGCGCTGCCGAGACAATACCCGCCAATCGTACATATCCGAAAGCCAGGAGCGCATCACAGCCTTCGAGGCCACGGTGGGAAAGGACGACGCCATAGGCCACAGGGGCATTGCCTTGCGGCAATGTCTCAACGATGGATAGGAATTGAGAATCCCGAACGATTGCGGCATATGTTGTTAACAAACGCTTGCCCACGGACCTGCTGCCGACTCGAGTCGCCGCGGCTGGCTTCAACGCGGTAAGTTCTTCGTCAATGGATCTTATGGTTGCCCACTCTCCCTTTTCTGCTGCTCGCAGGCACTTCAGCAACGCAAGACCTTCGCATGGCACGAAAACGGCGTTGATGAAATGATCCAGCCAACCAGCCAGCGAGTTTGCGTCGTGTACGCGGCCGGCGGCGGCCGCCGACTCCAGCCCATCCGAATACGCAAAGGCTCCGACCGGAAACAGAGAATCCATCAGCTGAAGGGTGTGAACCAGCTGAGCGGGTGTCATTCGTGCGAGTGTCCAGTGTTGGCCAGCGCCGCCGTGAACGGCCGCGCCTCAATAGTGTATTGAACGTGAAGCTGGTCCAGAAGACTCCGGACCGCGGGATTCTCCAGAAAAATCATCTCGGACTCGCCGATCATGACGGACTGATGCCGGTTGCCCACATGGTAGGCATAGTACGCCCATTCCTGTAAAGTCTTCGGCCGAATGACATAGACAGGCTGCACGGCTTCCTGGACCGCAATGATCGCTTTTTCCGGATCCAAGACGAAGCAATCGCCGTTCTTCAACACTGTTCCGCCGGGAAGGGAAATGGCGAATTCAATACCCGAGTCCGATCTCCGGCGGCCATGACCCTGCCGCCGGTCTTCCCAAGCCAGCGTGATGGTGTCGCGCCTGTAGGAACTGTACTCGGAACCCAACGCCAAAATCGGCCGGACTTGTTCAACGATGGTCATTTAATTGATGGCTGCGCCCTGTCGGGCACTTTAAAACAGAAAGTAGCGTTGCGCCAGGGGCAACACGTCTACGGGATCGCATTGCAGGAGCTCACCGTCTGCGCGCACCTCGTAAGTTTCGGGATTCACGTCGATTTGAGGCGTGGCGTCGTTCAGCTTCAGATCCGTCTTTCGCAGATTGCGGCAGCCCTTTACGGGAACCAGCTTGCGTTGCAAGCTCCGGAGATTGTCTCCCTCCACGCCTGCCTGGGAGACAAAGTGGACGGCGATCCGGTTCACTGCCTGGCCATACGCGCCGAACATGGGGCGGTAGACACAGGGTTGCGGAGTCGGAATCGACGCATTGCCGTCGCCCATCACTGAGCCGGCGATCAACCCTCCTTTGACGACGATTTCCGGTTTCACGCCGAAAAACGCGGGCTTCCACAACACCAGATCCGCGAGCTTACCCACCTCCACTGAGCCGACGAAGCTACTAATACCATGTGTAATTGACGGATTGATGGTGTACTTCGCAATATAGCGTTTCACACGGAAATTGTCGTTGTCTGGGCTGTCCTGAATCAGCTTGCCGCGCTGCACCTTCATCTTGTCCGCAGTTTGCCAGGTTCGGCAGATGACCTCGCCGATTCGTCCCATGGCCTGCGAGTCGGAGGACATCATGCTGATGGCGCCGAGGTCGTGGAGGATGTCTTCGGCGCCAATCGTTTCCGCGCGAATTCGCGAGTCGGCAAAGGCGACATCTTCGGGAATGGACGGCGACAGGTGGTGGCAAACCATCAACATGTCGATGTGTTCGTCCATGGTGTTGCGTGTGAACGGCATGGTGGGATTGGTAGAAGAGGGCAGCACATTGGGCAAACCGCAAACCTTGATGATATCGGGGGCGTGACCGCCACCCGCACCTTCCGTGTGATAGGTGTGGATCGTGCGACCCTTGAAGGCCGCGATTGTGTCTTCCACGAATCCGGATTCATTCAGCGTGTCTGTGTGAATCGCGACCTGAACATCAAACTCTTCGGCCACAGTAAGACACTGGTCGATCGCGGCCGGTGTGGTTCCCCAATCTTCGTGGAGTTTCAAACCGAGCGCGCCGGCCCGAATCTGTTCGCGCAGCGATTCCGGCAGCGAAGAATTGCCTTTTCCGAGGAAACCGAAGTTGAGCGGAAAGCCTTCGGCAGCTTCGTACATGCGGCGAATATTCCACGCGCCCGGCGTGCAGGTGGTGGCGTTTGTGCCCGTGGCCGGACCCGTTCCTCCGCCGATCAGTGTCGTCACGCCGGAGTGAAATGCTTCCGGAATCTGGTTGGGCGAAATGAAGTGGATGTGGGTATCGATTGCGCCTGCCGTCAGGATTCGGCCCTCTCCCGCAAGAATCTCGGTAGAAGCGCCGATCTCCATGCCTGGAGTGACGCCGTCCATGATTCCCGGATTTCCGGCCTTGCCTATTGCGGAGATCAGGCCGTCACGGATCGCAACGTCGGCTTTGTAGATGCCTGAGTAATCCACGATCAGAGCGTTGGTGATGACCAGATCCGGGGCACCCCCGGCGCGCGTCGCTTCCGGAGATTGTCCCATGCCATCGCGAATCACCTTACCGCCGCCGAACTTGCCCTCATCGCCGTAGACGGTGCGGTCCGATTCCACCTCAATGATCAGTCCCGTATCTCCAAGCCGGATGCGATCTCCCGTGGTTGGGCCGTAATGGCTCGCGTAGGTTCGCCGGTCAATTTTCATTTTCCTAATCGCTGCGCCCTATCGGGCTTGCATTCGCAGCCGCTCATTTGAGCTTTCCGTTGACGAGGCCGTTAATGCCGTACACGGTGCGCGTTCCACCCAGTGCCACGAGATCCACTTCGCGGGTGTCTCCGGGCTCGAAGCGCACCGCCGTGCCGGCAGCAATATTCAAGCGCATGCCATAGGCGAGACTGCGGTCGAAGTCCAGCGCGCGATTCACCTCGAAGAAATGGCAGTGGGATCCGACCTGGATCGGGCGGTCGCCGCGGTTGGTGACTATGACACGCGCGATCGCACGGCCGGCGTTTGCCTCAATGGGCTCGGAGCGCAGGAAGTATTCTCCGGGAATCATGACCTCTTCTTGATGGCTGCGCCCTATCGGGCTTGCATTCGCAGCCGCTCATCTTTTTGATGGCTGCGCCCTATCGGGCTTGCATTCGCAGCCGCTCATTACCGAATCGGTTGATGGACGGTGACGAGTTTTGTCCCGTCCGGGAATGTGCCTTCCACCTGGATCTCGCCGATCATCTCGGGCACACCTTCCATGACGTCATCTGCAGTCAGAATCCGTGTGCCCAGGCTCATGATCTCCGCGACGGTTTTGCCGTTCCGAATCTCTTCCAACAGGTCCGATGTGATCAAAGCCACAGCTTCGGGATAATTGAGCTTCAACCCCCGGCCTTTTCGCCGGCGCGCCACTTCACCTGCTGTGAAGATCATGAGCTTTTCGGCCTCACGGGGAGTTAGGTGCATGGAAGACCTTTTCTCGGTAGAAAAACCTTAGCACACAATCCGGCTAAACGACCGCGATCTATAACACGGCAGTTACAAGCAAAACATCCATCATTTTTGTCGGACCTTCACGGCTTCAGGTTGAAACTGACCTCTACATCGAGCTCGACCGGAACGGGCATATCTTTTAATTTACCGGGCTCGAAACGCCATTGCTTCATCGCATTGACCGCGTTGCGATCCAGTTCGGGATTGAGGCTTCGCAAGACCCGAGTGACGGTCATCGTACCGTCGGTTTGGACGATAGCCTGGACGACCACGGTTCCCTGCGTTAGAGCTTCCCTGGCCGCATCCGAGTACTGGGGATCGACACGCGTCATGAGCTTGGGCGCCGTGACGCCTCCACCCACTCGGTAGACTCCGTCCATCGAGCCCATCCAGCCAACGCCTTGCGGGATCGGCCCGCCCGTAGGAGTTTGCGGGGATACGTCGCGGGCTTCAGCAATCTCCGTCACAACGGCTTCCTGAATCTGCGGCTGGCCCATCAAAGGAAACGACGTAAATGCCAGGCCAGCCGTAAACGCCAGGAGTGCAGCCATTGAGGCGTACGACCATACGAGTCGAGGCCTCGAAATTGGGCAATCCATCAGTAGAGAACGCAGGCGCCGGATCAGATGACGTTTGTAAAGAAACAAAGGCGCCGGTAACAGTGCGCGGTCCGGATGAGCGCCTGCCATGCGGAGTAGAGCATCGATGTAGGGATCGGGTGCTGCCGTCAACCGAATGACTTCGGCGTCCACTAGCTGTTCGCGAGCGAGTTTTGCCTGGCTGAGCAGCCACCATACGGCGGGATGGAACCATAGGCAGGCTCCAACCAGTTCTTCAATCACCGTGACAAGCCAGTCGTTTCGCTTCACGTGCAGCAGCTCGTGGCACACGATTGCACACTGCGCGTCTTGCTTCAGGGTGAGAAACGATTCCGGCAAGAAGACGATCGGACGAAACAATCCGAACGTGACGGGTCCCATGTCGTTCGTGGAGATACAAACGAGGGCGTCCCGTTCAATGAGCTTTCGTGCCGATCGCACCGATTCCGGAAAGTACTGTAGCGGTACAGCAGCCCTTCTGTAGCGGCAGATCTGACACAGTCCCGCAAGGAACCAACAAAGTCTCGCCACGATTCCAACAAACAACGTCCACCCCACAATACCCCTCCACGGAAGCGCGGCGCCGACGGCCGGTTTGCCGGGAGTGACCTTGGCTACATCCGGAAGTTCCGGATACGAACCGGTTGCGCTTGGGACAAAAGGATGCTGCCACGGCTGAATCAAAGGGAGCACGATGCACGCAAGCAGCAATGCGTAGCAGTAGGCAAGATGCGAGCGCGGGTGACGAATTCGAAAGATCGCCGGGAGAACACCACCAATCAGAGCTAAGACGGATACCTGAGCCGCCCAGGACAAGAAGTTCTGTAGAGATAGCACCGGCATCATGATCTCCTCCGCTGCTTCTTCAAGAGTTCGCTGATCTCATCGAGTTCCTTCTGGCTGATCTTCTTGTTTCGGGCCAGATGAACGAGCAGCGGTTTTGCGGAGCCATCGAAGACGCGTTTCACAAACTCGTGAACCATGCTGCCGACGACCTGAACCTGCGATTGCGTTGGGCTGTACACGTAAGCACGATCGCGCGGTGTTTTCGTCAGCCGGCCCTTCTGCTCGAGAATCCCCATCATCGTCATGACGGTCGTATACGCAATCTTCCGGCTCTTGAGGAGTTCCTCATAAACTTCGCGCACAGTCGCGGTGCCAAGCTGCCAGACGATTTTCATGATCTCGAGCTCCTGACCGGTAAGTACTGGGTTTTTGCCTTTCAATGCGGCTCCTTTATCTCAGGTTGAAATTGATCTCGACGTTCAATGCGACCGGCACCGGCTTGCCGTTCATGCGGGCCGGCCTAAACCTCCACTGAACAACTGCGGCAATCGCCTTCTCGTCCAGCCCGAAGCCGACACCGCGAGCGACTCGGACTACCTTGACGGTTCCATCTTCCAGGACGATCGTATCGAGAACCACTCTTCCTTGAAATCGAGCCTTTCGGGCCTCCTCAGAGTATTCCGGAAGAATTTGCGTAACAAGTACGGGACTCGAGATGCCACCGCCGATGTGGAATGGAGTGTCGCCAAATCCGCCATTTTTCCCCGGGCCTACGCCTGGTCCTTTGCCTGGGCCGATACCATGATCGTCGCCCGTTCCGACACCGAACCCGTTTCCAGAACCGGCAGAAGGCGGACCCGGAATCCCATCAGGGTCTCCAATGTTCAGGAGATTCAGCTGTGGCAGTGAGGCGAGTTGCGGAGCGACAACCGAGGGCTCCACGATCAACGTGGGATCGAGGTTCTTCGCAGGCTCCGGATCCGGAGGCGCCAACTGTTTGTCGGCTGCTCTTGGAAGTTTGCCCAGCGATGGTGGAGTGAGTTTATGCTTGCCGCCGCCACCCCCACCGCTCGACTCATCATTCGCCGGAAGGAGCAGCCGCCTGGGCGCGTATAGGGCAATGTTGATGACTCCCTTGGGAAGCCGCCTCGGTGGCGGCCCCAACGGTATCAGCGCGAGTGCAACGATCATCGCATGGACCAGCACGGATAACACACGCGGCACGCCGGCCTTGTGTTTCGACCACATTTCCGGGACTTCGACCGGTGTTGCCGTGAGCTGGATGGGTTTTGGGGGGTTCCTTTGCTCCTCCCAGATTTCACTCAACTGATGGATGAGCGAGAAAAACCAGGGTTTCGACTCGGAAGCCGCCGTCACTGTTGCAAATAGTTTCGTCATCAAGCACTCCCCGCTCCTGATTGTTGCGGTTCACTTAGTACTATAACACTAGTACTCAAGAACACGCAGAGTCAACAAAAGAGTGCGAAAGCGAATCAGAGACGTTTACAAGACAAATCTATGCCGCAGTCTCCATGGATTTACAGGCCTCTATCTATTGGACGATGGAGCTTAAAATATTCGTCCTTACGACTCGTCTACAGGGGTAGATGAAAGAGGTGCTCAGCATTGAGTGGATGACCAGGGACCAAAACGAACGAATCTCAGGAGCAATCGAACAGGAGCGAAGGCGGAATTCAAACCGCGATTGCCGGCGGCGTGGTCAACATCAGCACTCAGAACCCGGAATACACCGGCATGTTGGGCTACGGCCGAGTCGATATTCTCTCCGCCATTCGCCGTTAACGAATCGGATTCCCCTCCTGGAACAGGACCGCTCTTGTCCAAATTACGAGATGCGGTTCGTTCCAGAAGCAGGACTGATGCGGGTTTCATGGGATTTCGGGGATGTCCCTCTCCCTTTGGGAGAGGGTGGCGCGAAGCGCCGGGTGAGGGCAGGAATTGCACCCTCATCCGGCCCTTCGGGCCACCTTCTCCCAGAGGGAGAAGGACACGAGCGACGGGGTGGTCATTTTAGAGAGGACCACTCCGTCCACGCCAAATTTCATACCGATTTGCAAATCTTGGAATTTCGAATCTCGAATTTCCAATGCTCTCGTCCACCTACCCAAGACTTATAAAATGAGAATGATTTTCATTTGCATCTTGACAGCCCCGCGAAGGCTGTACTACCTTTCGTTCTTCGTTCTGAGGGTAAAGAAGAAGAAGGCGCGCTGCTGATGACAACGCGCCTTCAGGGTTGCGCCGTTCGAGTTAAGGCAAACAACGCGTGGTTATTCTAGGCACGCCTCCGTTTCACGGTCAACCTACTTCTACTCCCGGCAAGCACATCTATCTGAAGAAGGAGCAGTCGTGACTTTTATTTTTCGACCGGTTCTCGTGCTCTTCACCGTGTCCTCGTTATGCGCGGTAGCGTTAGCTCAATCTACCCCTGCTGCGGAACAGTCCCTTCACGTCGGCGGCTACGGGTCATTCCGGTTCGAAGGCAACGACATTCCCGATCGGCAGTTTGTCCCCGGCGGTTCCGCAAAGGGGTTCACTTTCCGCCGCTTCGTTCTAACGACGGATTCCAAGCTGAGCGACAGACTTCGCGTGTACAGCGAAACCGAGTTTGAACGCCTGTTGGAAATTGAAGTTGAGAAAAAGGCCACACGCGAATCCGGAGGCGTGAAGTTTGCACAGGAAGTTGAAGGAAACAGCGGCGGAGAAGTGAGCATCGAGCAGCTATGGCTGCAATTCGACCTCGGAGGTAATCAGGCTATCCGCGCCGGTATTGTTTTGCCGCCGCTTGGCAGGTTCAACATCAATCACGACGACGACTACTGGGATCTACCGCGCCGAACCCTTGTCGACCGAGACGCCCCGGCCGTCCCCGTCAAGACAGCATGGCGCGAGGCAGGCGCCGGACTGGTTGGTTCATTCAATCTTGGCCGACAGTCCAAAGTCAGCTACCAGGCCTACGTGCTGGGCGGCAGCACGCTCGACTTCAATCTGGAAAATGTTGCCCAGACGCGAGTGCCCGGGCGAAGCAAGCAGGAATTGGAGGCCGAGGTTCGCCTGAAATCCGGAGCCGTGGATGGCACGAAGAACGCAGAAGCGTTCAGCTGGCGGCTTGCTGTCAGTCCGACGCTGGCGGGAGAGATCGCCGTTTCCGGCTATCACGGCAAGTACACTCCGCAATTCCTTTCCATCTCCGAGCCGATCAATTCGCTTGGTCTGGACGGCAAGTGGCGGTTCGGAAAGTTCGAAGTCGAAGGCGAAGGGATCTACAGCGCCTTCGGCAACACGCAAACTGTCGCCGCAGCGTTTGCCGATGCGGTTGCGAATTCAAGTGTCGAAACCAGCAGCGCCGAGGCATCTCCATTGGAAAGCGAAATCGAAATCGGGCTCGACGGACTGGCGCGCCGCCGCTACGGCTTTTGGACCGATTTCAAATATCACTGGCGGCCGGGTTTCCTGAAGAAGACGTTTCTCGGGAAGGGCTTTGAAGATCCTCAGATCATTCCGATCCTCCGTTACGAGCGGGTATGGATCAACCAGGAGATCGAGGAGTTGGCATTCAGGGGCGGAGCGATTCAGGGCCTGGACCTCGTGAGCCGGCAGCAGCACCGCGTCACCGCAGGTATCAACTACCGGCCGCTGCAACGCGTCGGTTTCCAGTTCGCTTACGAGCACAATGGGCGGCGCGCCGGCGATCGGCTGATCTTCCCCGAAGTTGCCGTCGGCTCCAGCAATGGCTTCTTGACGGGAGTAACGTTCAGTTTTTGAGACCCATGCGATACGGACTGTTTGCCTTCGCCGTTCCCGCAGGAATCCTGACCTTCGGGCACACATGTGAAGCGCAGGTCTTTCTCACTGAGGATCAAGCTCTACTCAGTCTCTTCGGCAACTGCCGGATCGAGCGGCGCGAGAAAGCGCTAACCGACGAGGACCGCCAGGCGTTGTTGAAAGCCACTGGACTGCGCTTCCCGGAGTCTTCGTTCAGGTTTCTGGTTGCCGAGCGCAATGGAGCCACTATCGGCTATTCACTGGTCATGAACGAAATCGGAAAGAGCGAACCGATCACGTTCATGGTCGCCATGAGCCCGGAACACCGCGTGGTGGACGTTCTGGTGATGGTTTTCCGGGAAAGCCGCGGCGCCGAAATTCGAGAGAAGCGTTTCCTACGCCAGTTTCAGGGAAAGAAGTCCGCAGATCCGATCACTATCGATAACGATATCGTCAATTACAGCGGTGCTACGCTCTCTTCAAAAGCGATCACGCGGGGTGTGAAGCGAGCGCTCGGGCTATTCAATCACTTCTATCCGGTCTCCGCATCAACCCAAAAGGTTTCACCCGCCTTCATGCTGCCGGCATTGCCCATGCCGCACCAGATCGGAACTTATCGCCAGGTCCGATACATGATGGGGACGCTGTGCGATATTCGCCTGCATGCCGACTCCAGCGCGCACGCGAGTGCGGCAGCGTCAGCGGCATTTTCCGAGATCCGCAGGCTGGAAAAGGTCTTCAGCGCATACGATGCGGAAAGCGAGCTATCGCGCGTGAACCGCGAAGCGCTGAGGGCATCAGTACCCGTTTCCGCAGACATGTGGAAACTATCACGAGCGGCAGTCGGTTACGCGAAGGCAACCGGTGGTGTGGTCGACGTAACCGTCGGACCGCTGTTGAAAGCTCTCAGACGCGGGGACAATATTGAAGAGGCGTCTCGACGCGTCGGCATCCACAAGATCGCACTGGATGCTCAAAACCGAACAGTCCGCTTCATGGCGGAAGGCTTGGAAATGGATTTTGGAGGGCTTGCGAAGGGCTATGCCACGCGTCGAGCCGCCGAGGTGCTCCGCCGGTGGGACATCCCGTCAGCTCTGATCAATTTGGGGGGAAGTTCTATCCTCACACAGGGTGCAGAAGGTTGGCTCGTCGGCGTTGCGGATCCGGCATCGCCAAATCGATACGCTGCCATTATCTCAGTAAAACCGGACACCGCAGTCACGTGCTCGGGAACATACGAACGTTGCATTGAGACTCCAACCGGCTTGGTCAGTGAGATTATCGATCCTAGAACCGGCCAACCTCTCACCGGTCTTCGAGCTGCCGTCGCGATTACGGCATCACCCGTCCTGGGAGAGGTTCTTTCCAAGGCATTGCTTCTCAATCGGAGCGCCCGGTCATCGGCACAGGAATTTCTGTTGGTGACAGGCAGGCCCGAAGGACCGGCAATCGATCCTCATCTCAGCCGGACGGCACTCTTCACATGAGGCGCGTGCACGCCCTTCTCGGTATCGTCTCCAGTCTCAACCTGATGATTCTGCTCACCACCGGTCTGCTGATTCAGCATCGGGATACGTTTGTCCTCGATGAGCACACCATCAGCCGAATCTTGCTGCCCGCTTCCTATCGTCCGGATGACGGTCCCGATGGCGTCCGAGCGGATATCGTCATCACGGACCTTCATTCCGGCCGCCTCTTCGGTAAAAAGGGACTGTTAATCCTCGACGTCGTGACTATTGCCTGGGCCGGTCTTCTTCTCTCCGGCGTTTTCATGTTTACGGCGAAACAATTTCGGCGAGGACTCAACACACGGCGAAAAGACATGGCGAACGCGGACTAATGCCCGCGACACTATAGTCGCGGGCTTTAGCCCCGGGGAAGTATACGCATTTGATTCCGTCGGTAATCTAAAAACTTCGGGTTTCCCTTCAGTTGGCTTCAATGCCCCCGTGTCCAGCAAAAGATGTGGGACAATTCGCTTCAAAAACCCTCGACTTCAGCAACAATCAAATGCGTATACTTCCCAGGGCTAGAGCCCGTGTTCAGACTTTTTGGCCCAGGACGACTTTGGATTCGTTTTTCTCGGATGTCGTGGACGGAGCAGAGGGCGGGCTCTGATTGCTGAGGTCCCTTCCCGGACGGCTATCGCGGCCGAGGAAGTAATTGATGTAAGAACTCGTGCCCTTAAGCGAACGATCTGGTGGCGGAATGTAGACCTTTAAGAGTTCCAGTTCGTTGGCGGTCTTGGCCCGCTCATAGACACGCACCCAAATGCAGGCTTGCTCAGGAATGACTTCGCATTGCCCGTTGTTGGTTCCACCGCACGGCCCGTTCCTCAACTGTTTCGGACACGTTTCCGGACAGACATACTCCATGTCCCCCAGGACGCAATTGCCGCAAGCCTGACAACCGAATACAGGAGACTTGAACGCAAACTCGGCACGCTCGAGCTGGCGGGCCATTGCGGGATGCCGGTCGATCCATCGGAACACAGACACAAGTATTTTTCGCAACCTGGTTTCCTGCCGGACAGGAAACGTGCGCCCGAGAAAATTCAGAGTGCGCGGCCAAAGGCCCAACGGCTTCGCGGGTTGATGGGGACTTTCGTAGAGATAGAATGCGTTCTTTGGCGCGTAGGTGAATTCCTCCGCAAGTCGCTCCCATTGCGGAGCGAGGAATTCCGACCGTTCAATAATCCATCGGATGTGATCGGCCTTATGTGTTCCGCCTAAATAGGCTCCCGCATAACCCAGGCCGCGAAGGATCGCCACCATCCGTGCGGCACGCTCAAGCCGGGCGGCTTCACCTCCATCTTTGGCCTGGGATTCCTCTTGCACTTTCGCGAGCAACTCTGGCGAGACCCAGCAACCTGGAGGCTCTCCGTTTGCCATCTTTTCGGCTGCTCGCTTGTTCAGGACGTAGGCATTGCCAAGTACTGGCTTTCGGATGCCGCGTTCGTCCAGGTAACGGCGGAGCTCCCGGAATTTTCGGGAATCGAAGCCAAGCTGCGTGATGGCATAATCCGCGCCCGCGGCAAATTTCTTTTCGAGCTTGATGTACTGATAGACGCAATCGGGTTCCGTGTACTTGAAGGGTGTGACGGCAACGGAGATCCAGAAGGGCATACCCGTTTCACGGTATTGATGGATGAGCGCGACCAGTTCTACCGAACCCAGGTCGAAAACCGGCGTCGAACCTTTCGGATAATCTCCGGTTAATGCAAAAACGTTTTCGAGGCTGAGATCGTTGAGTGTTTCGAGAAGGTCCCGAAGCTCTTGCCGATCCCGGCTCACGCAAGTGACATGAATGTTAGGCGTGAGCCCGCGAGCGCGTGCAGCCGTACCCACGCGGATGGGGTCGTGGCCCGGCGAGCCGCCCGCATAGCTGGTGACGCTTCCGGCAACCACACCGGGAACCTGAGCCAACTGGGTCGCAATTTCCAGAAGGCGAGCCTCGCGGGAAATCCGGCTTGCCACAAGCTCAACGACGTAGCAGAACCGGCCGGCCTGGAGCGCCTCCCGCAATGGATTCCGTAGCGGCACATCAGCCTCCGACTTCCCGGCGAACCAGCCGGGCGCCCTGCACCATGGCCTTCAGCTTATTGAACGCCACCTCCCGCGGCAAATGCAGGCAGCCACAGTCCGGCAGGATATGGAGCCGCTCGGGGGGCACGAATTGAAGAGCCTTGCGAATTCGCTCGGCTACCATCTCAGGCGTTTCCACTTCATGCCCTTTGACGTCGATTACACCGGCCCCCAGTTCGAACTTATTGGAAAATTCTTTGAACAATTCAAGGTCTTCTCCACCCCGGCGTGCGAACTCGAGCGAGAGTTGGTGGACGTTCGCGTCAAGAATTGTCGGAAACAAGTAACGATAGTTCCCGGCCCACGAAGGTTTGCCGTAGCGATTCCCGTAGCAGACGTGCAACGTGATCCTGGCGTCGACGCCGTCCACTAGCGTGTTTATTACCCTCACGCCCCACTGCAGGTCTTCCGGAAATCCCGAATAATACGGCTCATCAATCTGAAAGTAGCGGACGCCGGCGCGTACCAGTTCCTTCAGTTCAAGGTTGATGACCCGCGCGATGTCCATAGCGAACGCTTCTTCATCCTTGTAGAACTCATCGCGAATCCGCTTGACGAGCGAGTGAGGACCGGTGACGCAGAACTTCGTTGCCCGGTCGGTATTGGCGGCGAGGAACCGATAGTCATCCACCAGGCGAAGAGAGGCCATCGGAATCTTTCCGCGAACCACGCTGTCATAGAAATCGTAGTAAAACTTCTTTGAGCCGTGATCGGTTTGCACTCCGGGCAACCGCTCGGCAAAGTAGTCGATCATGTTATCGCGGCGGAGTTCTCCGTCGGTGATGATGTCGACACCAGCAACTTCTTGATCCTTGATGGCTGCCTTCACGGCGGAGTCGTGTATTTCATCCAACTCATGCCGGCTGATACGCCGGGCGAAATACTCGGTCTTTAATCGCTCCAGCCAGCCGGGCATCGAATAACTCCCGACAACGGTGGTCGGCAAGATCGGCAGATTCATTGGTTCTACTCCCGATGTGTCGTGTAAAGGATAGACGTTCGCGATCCTTCACGGTAATGAAAAGGCGCGAAGTGGACGTCGTAACCGGCCTGTTCTCCAACTTCCGCGAGCAACGCGCCGTTCACCCAGTTTACGACAGATCCGTCCATTTTTCCGGGCCCACGGAACATTCGGGCGTAGTCGGCAAGATCCGTGACGAAAATATCCTGAACCTGTAAAAATCCCCGGGGATGAAGAAGCGGGACCGTGTTGACGAAGCTCTCAACCGCTCCGGAACTCACGTGGAATCTTTGGTTCGTTCCGGCACTGGCGATGAAAGTTTCCAGTTGAGACGGCCGGATTCCTGGCGGCAGCGGTGCTTCGGAAACACCTTCAATCGAAACATATCGTTCTTCCAGCCGAACCGCGTCCCAAACCGCCCGCCAGAAGCCGACGCCTTGTTGAAGATCGGAAAGACTCAAATGCTGAGGTCCGGCCTCGAGCAGCCGAACAACGGTTCTGATGAATTCGGCTGGCGGCACACCGAACGCTTCCGAGATCCGGGATGCCTCCGCAACAGGCAAATAACTCCGAACCTCGACGAAGTACAGCCGGCCATCACGAGTCACGAGCTCATCCGTCGGGAGGTTGTCGTAAACATTGGTGAGGTGGATGTAGAGAACCTTGTAGCGGAGAAACGAGAGCGATTTAAACGGGTCGAGCGCGTCCACCGCCAAAAAGCTGGCCAACTCGCGGTGATCTTTTACGGTTTGCTGCGCAGCATCCAACGTCGTCACGGAGTAGTCGGACAAGAGAAACCGTATACGCGGATAATACTGTGTCCCTCGCTCGCGGTCGAGATCACGAAAGCGGTTCAACCACACGGCGGCCCGCTTACCCGTTCCCACTCCGATTTCCAAAACGAAAATCTCAGCCGGAAGCTGCTTCTGATTTTCCAGGTCCTTGAGCAAAGTCCAGAAGTCGGCCACCGAATCGGCGATGGCGACAGGGTGATTCGCGTCGGATTGCCCGGTGGGAAGTGCTTTCTCGAACCCACGCCCGGATGCTTTTTCCCACAGCGGGAGGTGGTGCCAAAAAAGGTTGTTGAACGTCCAGATGATACTGCAACGCATCGGCGTGAAAGGCTCGAGGTAAACGCGCTTCCTCGAGGTCGCATCTGCGGCCGCCTCGTTCAGGGCTTGAATGAATTCTTCCTTCAGCGTGTCCTGTCGCACTTGTCGAAGGTCCACGCCCACTTCGATCCAGGGACAAAGGTCTTCCCCTTTCGTCGCTCGCCGGACGGTGACGGCTTCCCGAAAGTTCGTCTTGTACTGAACCCAATCGAGATGAACACTCAGGTTGTCCAGGATCCGGCGAGGAACTTGCCCCTCGCCGGCAACCGTCACCAGGCTCGAAACCACACTGCTCGTGAGCGCGGTTCGGTCAGGTTGAAGGTGATTGACGTGCAGGATCATCGAAATTAAAGCGAATCAGCCTTATATACGAAGCGCCAAAGTTAGGTCAACCGCATAAGCAGTGCACGCGGGCTTTAGCCCGCGTTCGGTATTGACAAGGCTTCCCGCCGGGCCGACAATACAAACGAGAATAACCGTTGCTGGCGAGACACAAAGTTGTGACTCGCCGTTCAGCATCGACGCTGCAGTTCGGACAGCGACGTCCAGGGCATGTTTAACGCGCATGTTCTGGGCGTTTTTTATTGGGCGCGTTTTTGTAAGTGTTATTGAAAGTGGCAACGAATTTGTCGCAAAGAGAACTTCAGGGAGACGGATCGGGCGCTCGAAGCCAACTGGCGATACTTATCGATGCGGGCCAGGTGCTGAGTAGCGAGCTTTCACCGAGGGTCGCTTTCGAGCAAGTCCTGGAAATCCTGCGGCAGCGTCATGGTGTGATCCGCGGCACTGTCACTTTGCTGGACGCAAAATCGTCGGAAATCCGCATCGAAGTGTCCTGCGGATTGACCGATGCCGGCCGGATCGCGCGCTACCGGCTTGGCGAAGGGATCACAGGCCGTGTCGTTGAGACCGGCCGGCCCATTGTCGTGCCGAAAGTCAGCCGTGAGCCGATGTTCTTGAATCGCGCCGGCAAGCGGGATCTGCACAAACAGGAACTCACATACATGTGTGTTCCGCTTGTCCTGAAGGGCCGGCCTGTCGGCGCGCTCGGCGTCGATCTAAGGTTCAAACCGGACAGGGACTACGATTCCGAATTGAAGTGCCTGGGCCTTGTGGCGGCCATGATGGCGCAGTCGATCAAGGCTGAACATCTCGTCGATGAAGAAAGACGCCGGCTCATGGATGAGAATAGTCATCTGCTCGAAGAGCTCAAGGAACGTTACGACTTTTCCAACATCATCGGAACGTCCGGCCCGATGCGCCAGGTCTACGAACAAATTGCGCAAGTCGCCCACACCAACACGACCGTACTCATTCGTGGAGAATCGGGTACAGGAAAAGAATTAATTGCCCACGCTATTCACTACAATTCGCCGCGGGCGCAGAAACCATTCATCAAAGTGAATTGCGCGGCGCTGCCGGATTCGCTGATCGAGTCGGAACTATTTGGATATGAGAAAGGCGCCTTCACCGGCGCTAATTCCCTCAAGAAGGGCCGATTCGAGCTGGCCGAAGGCGGAACGCTGTTCCTGGATGAGATCGGAGACATCAATCTCGCTACGCAGATTAAACTCCTGCGAGTCCTCCAGGAGAAGGAATTCGAGCGGCTTGGCGGTACAAGTACCGTGCGGACAAATGTCCGGCTGATTACCGGGACCAACAAAGATCTCGAAAAGGCGATGACCGAGAATAAGTTTCGCGAAGACCTTTATTATCGGCTCAACGTTTTCACGATCTTTGTTCCTCCATTGCGGGACCGGAAATCGGACCTGCTCCTGCTCGCGGATCATTTCCTGCAGAAGTATGCGAGAGAGCACAAGAAGGATATTCGCAGAATCTCCACGCCTGCCATCGACATGCTCACTGCCTACCATTGGCCGGGAAATGTGCGCGAACTCGAAAATGTCGTCGAACGTGCGGTACTGGTCTGCGACTCGAACGTCGTGCACGGCCATCATCTCCCGCCTACGCTGCAGACGGCTCAAGCTTCAGGAACCATTACGACACTCTCCCTCTCCGAAGCCGTGTCCGCATACGAGAAGGATATCGTCCTCGACGCGCTGAAGACTACTCGCGGTAACCGCGCAAAAGCCGCGAGGCTACTCGGAACCACCGAACGAATCATCAATTACAAAGTGCGCAAATACGCTATCGATAGCAATCGGTTCCGGAACTAGGTAACGCGGATTACGCCCCTTGGCCCTCAACCTTGTACTGGCGCCTGGCCGGATCGGCAAACCGGGCTGCGGCTACGGAACCTTGACGGGGCAAGGAAAGTTTTTGGGGCTGATATCGATCGCTTTTTTCGCCGGCACGCTTGCAGCCGCCGTGCGCAGGTTGTGGAAGAGCGTAACGCGGGCTAAGGCTAAAGCCCGCGATACCCCCCTCCTGTTCCACTTGCCATGTCCCACATCTTTTGCTGGACGCGGGGGCATTGAAAACAACTGAAGGGAAAGCCGAAGTCCCCTCCTTTGCCAAGGAGGGGACTTCGCCTTTCCCTACAGTTGTCCCAGACACCTGTGTCCAGCGGACGACTTGTGGGTAATGATCAGCTGGAACAAGAGGGGTATTTGTACGCCACTAGTTCGACGCACTCACTCCGGCGGCTTTGGCCAGCTCGGCCACGTCGCCTGTGCGATTGCCGTGCAACGGCGCAATAATCTGCACGTCGAGCTTCAGCCGCTGAATGTTGTCGTAGAGCGCCTTCGCATAGGGCACCGCCGTGCGAATCAGCGGCGTGCCTGGCTGGGGAGGCGGCGTGAAGGCATCCGGTTCCGCCAGGAGTTTCTCCTTGGGGAGATACACGACCAGCATGTCACCGGTATGCTCGTAGCCTTTCAGGAGGTACAGCTCGATCGTGCGGGTGCCATCGGTTAGCTGGCCCTTATCCCCGACGGTCTGGATCTTCACCGGCTTTTTCGACGCAGCCAATCGGTCAGGATTAATCGTGTGCGGCGTCTTCGCGACGCGCTCCAGGAACGCCTTATTCGACTGATAAGTCACGATCGTCGCGCCCTCGTCCATCGCCGAGCGAATTCCACCAAGATGGTCCCAGTGATGGTGGGAGGTCACCACGAAGCGAACCGGCTTGTTCGGAATGAGCTCTTTCGCCTTCGCCAGCACCGCAGTCGCACGCGCCTCGTTGTTCGGTACATCCAGGACGACGATGTGATCGCGCATTTCGACCGCGAGGCTGTGATGCGTGCCGCCCGTCAGATAGTAAACGCCATCGCCCATTTTCTTCGAGTCGACGCGCACCGGAGGGGGCGTGAAGGAGCGCACGTTCTCGGGAACGGTGATGTCGACCGGCGAATTGGCGGTTACCATCGAGATCGTAAGCTCAAGAGACGGATACCCGTCCTGCGTCTGCACGATTCGGGACGGGAACATGACGCTGCCAAAGTTCTTGTAACCGGTGTAGGTGGTTTCGACGAGCATGTCACCAACGATCGGATGGTCGATCCAGGTCTGCACCTTCTCGACCTGGCCCTGTGCGTTGATCGTGCCGGTCATCTTGTACTTGCCGCCAACGGTGAACGACACCTCGGTGCCGCCCCGGGCGTTGCGCGTCGTCGCCTGGTTGGCCATGGCCGCCTTAACAAACCCTTGCGGTGTGGCCCACAACGCAAGCATGCGCTCGAGCTGCGCGTCCGGCGCCGGCGCTGCCTGAGGCGCGGCCCCGGCGGGGGCATTCGCCGGCGGAGCGGCGACGTTCCACGCGTAATTGCCGCTCACCACCTGATTCTGGCGCTGCTCACCGAAAAGGGGCGCGCCGCCGCCCCGCGGCATTACCGGTCCCATCTCACGCAGCAGCTCGACGCGCATGCTGCCGGTGTCGTAGTTGATCGACGCGGCGTAGTTCTTCACGTCCACCGGCGGCCAGGGCTCGTTTGGTGCGAAGTTTTGTCCGACAGAAAAATTCCTTCCAGACCCTGTGAACTGAAGCGTCTTGATGTTGGCCGCACCCAGCGCATCGGCAGCGCCTTGCACCGAATTTCGCTGCTGTGCAGCAGAGACGAACGCGAACGTCAGAAACCCGACGATCGCCAATATCGTGACTTTGCGCATAATGTACCTCCAGGGAAGAACCCTCAATAATAAATCTCGCCAGCGATTCGAGGCAACTCGGAAATGTGCCAGGTTTGCGTCGAGACGGTCCGACTTTCAGGTTCAGTTTTCTGCCAAGCTACAGAACTGTGTTGGACGCGACAAATTTGTATCTCGGTGCAAGTAACGAACTATGAGGTTATTAGGGACGATGAGAAAATTGTTGTTGACATAAAGAAAGTATAAAGATAAAACTCGTCTCGCGTATACAAAGGCGTGCGCGCTGACGACGAAGTCCTCAATTCTGTGAAACGGAATTTGAGGGCTTTTTTTATTTTGCCAGACACGGCAGTCTGGGTTTCCGACATCGACGTCCCGGGTGAATTTCGCCCGTGGGCGTTTTTTTTTGGCCGAAAGCGGATGAGATGGACTCATGGACCCAAAGCCAACTCGAATTAAGGAGAATATTAATGAAAACACTAGCTGCGATTCTTCTGATGCTGTTGATCGGTTGTACTCTCGCGTTCAGCCAGCAGAGAACCAACGATCCAGGAGGCGCGACCACCGGTAACGCCACCGACGTGCCCGCAGCCACGGCCGGCCAACCCACACTGGCCGAACTGGCGGCAACTGCCGGTCACAACAGAGTGGCGATCAACATGATGTGGACGTTGCTCTGTGGATTCCTCGTCATGTTCATGCAGGCCGGTTTCGCAATGGTGGAGACCGGATTGACGCAGGCCAAAAACGCCGCTCACACGTTTGCGATGAACTTCCTCGTCTATCCCCTCGGAATGCTCGGCTTCTACGTAATCGGGTTCGGTCTCATGTTCGGAGGTGTGGGCGCGCTAGGAACCATGGGCAGCTACGGGGGGTTAAGTCACGAAGTCAGCATCAATCTTTTCGGCAAGAGCTTCGGACTCTTCGGTGCCTCAGGATTTTTCCTCACAGGATCATCGTATGATGTCGCTGTTTTTGCGCTGTTCCTCTTCCAGATGGTCTTCATGGACACCACCGCAACGATCCCGACGGGCGCGATGGCAGAGCGGTGGAAGTATTCCGCATTCGTGATCTATGGTCTGCTCGTGGGATCGGTCATCTATCCGATTTTTGGAAACTGGGTCTGGGGCGGTGGCTGGTTGTCACAGCTTGGAGCGAATTTCGGCCTGGGTCATGGACACGTGGATTTCGCAGGCTCATCGGTGGTTCACATGACCGGAGGCGTCATCGCGCTGGTCGGTGCATGGGTGATCGGGCCTCGCATCGGGAAGTACAGGAAAGACGGAACGCCCAATGCGATTCCAGCTCACAGCATCCCGATGGCGATGATCGGAACTTTCATTCTGGCTTTCGGATGGTTTGGATTTAACCCCGGCTCAACCCTGGCTGGCACGGACTTGCGGATTGCTGTGGTAGCCGTCAATACGATGCTCGCCAGTGCGACGGGGGCTTTCGCAGCGACACTATGGATGTGGTTGGCCCGCACCGGAAAGCCCGATCCCAGCATGATGTGCAACGGCATGCTCGCCGGACTGGTCGCGATCACGGCCCCATGCGCGTTCGTGACGGCGCCATCCGCCTGTCTCATAGGCCTCATCGCAGGCATCCTGGTCGTCGAAGCGGCACTCTTCATTGAGACCAGGCTCAAGATCGACGATCCCGTCGGCGCTATTGCTGTTCACGGTGTGAATGGAGCCTGGGGCGTCCTTTCCCTGGGCCTGCTCGCCGATGGAACATACGGTGACGGATTGAACGGCGTTCCGGGCACAGTGACAGGCCTGCTCTACGGAAATGCCTCTCAGTTCTTCGCGGAATGCATCGGCGTGGCAGCGAACTTCGTTATCAATGCAACGCTGGCATTCATCGTCTTCAAGTTGATCGATGTTGTGATTGGACTCCGGGTTAAGGCAGATGTTGAAGTGGAAGGACTCGATCTTCCCGAGATGGGCGTTCCTGGTTACACTGGCGTGAGCGACCACCTGGCGCCCGAGCTTGCAAAGGGGCATTCCATGGTGGGCAGGCCTGTACCCGCCGAGGGACGATAGCAACGCTTCATTGCGGCTGGATGCGGCTGATCCGTTAATGACACAATAGCCAAGTCATGAAGCTGGTCAAATGCATTATCCAGCCGCAAAAGCTCGACGAAGTCGTTCGAGCGCTCACAAACATTGTACCCGGTATGACGGTTTCAGAAGTTCGAGGACACGGCCGTCAGAAGGGACGGCCAGTAATTTATCGCGGTGCCGAATACGACGAAACGCTCTTGCCTAAACTGGTCATCGACATTGTCGCCGACGATAACAAAGTCGACGATGTCGTGGCTTTGGTCATAGAAAAGGCGCGAACTGGTCAGATCGGCGATGGAAGAATATTTATTCTTCCTCTGGAGGCAAACTATCATATTCGAACTGGTTTCATGGATCTCGGATAGGAGTATAATAGCCGGTATTCAAGTCTCATCCCCCCACTCCTGAGACGGGCGGCTTTTGGGCCGCCCTTTTTTTTGAGATTTGGGAAGTCCGACAAAATTGTATGGACAGGAACTGAAATTTCTATTATAAAAGCGCCTGTTCGATACAACGTCGTGTCGGGCGGAAGGACTACGAAGTCTTCGATCCAGATAGTTGGGTCGAGGGCTTTTTTTATTTTGGATCAAAAGACGTGGCCTCCCACAGGACATAGCCGTCCTTAACCTTGTTACCAAAACAACGCAAAGGAGAACGACATGTCGTCAACGGAAAAACCCACCACTCGGCCAACACTTGGCCTCACCGGCCTGACTTCGAATGCCATGGCGCTGATTGCGCCCGGCGCGTTTTTGTGGCTGACGTTTTTCATACAGTCCTCGTACGGAGCGCCGATGGCGGCCCAAGGGATGTGGTTTGGTATTTTTTTCGCGCTCGTACTGTGCTTCGCCACAGCTATTGCCTACGCTGAACTTTCAAAACTTTATCCTGGAGCGGGCTCCTCGTACTTCTTCGCGGAACAGGCTTTTCTTACCAAGACAAAGGCCTTCAAATTTGCGCGTCTTGCGAAGTTCATTGTGGGTTGGGCCAGTCACCTTTATTACTGGGTCTATCCAGGACTAATGGTGGGCGTGACCGCTCTCATAGCCGGCTATGTGCTCGGACAATTATGGCCGGATACTTTCAATGCGGCCGTGCCGAGTCCGATATTCATGATCGTATTTTGCGCATTTTTTTCATTCGGCGTCGCCTACATTTGTTACCGTGGCGTAACCGGTACGACGGCTGTCAACACGGCCATCAATGTGATCCAGATTTCTGCCCTTCTCGTGTTTTCGGTCATCGCCATCGGTTATCGGCTCAATCATCCGGAAGGATCCGTCGGAATCACGCTAGATCCCGGTGGAAACCCGGTCAGCAAGGTCATTGCTACGGACAACTCCGGAGCACCGGTCAAGGATGCCCAGGGTAATTTTGTTTTCGTCAAAACTCCGGACGGGAAAGATCAAGACTTCACGATCAGCTATAAAGAACCGCTTCAGACAGTAACCGATCCCAATACGAAAGAGACGGTTACCAAGTTCCAGTACCACGGTTCGGCATCATCGGTCATCGCGCCGCACGCGTTCAGCTTTGCCATCATCCAGGCGTGTATTGCGATCCTGATCCTGGTCGGTTTCGAATCCGTTACATCGCTGGGAGAAGAAGCTAAGAATGCCAAACGCGACATTCCGCGTGCTGTCCTTCTCTCGCTGCTGATTCAGGGTCTGATCTGCTATTTGATTGAGTATTTCGCAGCCAATTACTTCCTGAGCAACGGGTACCAGGTCTCGAACGCGTTGGGTTCGGCCGCGCCGGTCGGCGACATGATGATTATTGCCGGCACCTGGTTATTCGGGAGCGCTGCGGCGGGAAAGGCTTTCATGCTGGTCCAGGCATTTACCGTGTTCCTGGCGCTGATCGGCACGACACTATCCTGCATGAGCACAGGCGCTCGTGTGACGTACGCGATGGGACGCGATGAAGAAGTTCCCGAGCATTTCGGGATGCTTCACGGCCAGAAGTTGACGCCTCACCGCGCCATTTGGACCCTGGCAACCATTTCGGTCGTCGTTGCCATCGCTTCCATCTTTTTCAACTTCTGTGGTCCTGCCGCTCTCAGCGACGACACGATTAAGTCTCTTCCTCACAACTTCTGGTACAGCTTCGGAATTTGGAGCCACGATTTCGCTGCGAGCATCCCGCAGAGTCTGGTAATTGTGACGCTCGTCAGCAACTTTGGAACGTTTCTCCTGTACATGATGACGTGTGTGGTGGCCATCGTCGCGTTTCGCGAACACCACACTTTCAATACATTCAAGCACACTTTCGTCCCGCTGTTTGGGATTTTGGCCAACCTTGTGTGTATGCTCTTTTATCTTGTTGGTCCATTTTATGTTCCCGGCATGAGTTCCAAGGAGCCATACATCGCGCTGGGAATCGTTGTACTGTGGGGCATATATGGGTTTGTGTACTTTACAAGGTCGAGTGCTAAGAAAGGCCGGCCAGTGTTCATTGCTGAATTGCCAAAGAAGGCGTAAACCGGATAGTTGAAGGTCACCTTGAGATCTATCCATAAGACGGCCAGCCTTTCGAGAGGCTGGCCGTTGTCGTTTGACCGATCGTAATGAAACTTACTTTCGCGGAACTGTCGTCAACAGGACCGGTCCGGCATCACAACGAGGACTGCACCGGATTCTGGCAACCTGAACAGGAAGAAGAACGGCTCGTCCACGGCACGATTGCCGCGGTTGCGGATGGAGTCGGTGGTCTCAGTTGTGGCGAGATTGCCAGCCGCATGGCTGTGGACATGGCCATCAACACATTCAAGGCCGCTCAACGAGGTGGAAAACCGAATCAAATCCTGACGCAGATCTTCAATGAGGCAAACCTGGACATTTACAACTTTGGAATGCAATCCGAGCAGAAGCAAATGGCAACAACGTTGTCGGTTTGTATTTTTAGAAATAAGGAAGTCGCGATCGGCCATGTCGGAGATTGCCGCGTGTATCTGGTTCGCAAGGGACAGCTCAAGCGCTTGACAGCGGATCATACGTACGTCGAAATGCAACTCAAGCTGGGCCTCATATCACAGCAGGAGGCGATGTCCAGCGAGTTGCGCTCGGTGCTTACGCGCACACTTGGCCAAAACCCGATCGTCCAGATGGATTACGACAAAACCGCCCTCTACAGAGGAGACTGCTTGATACTCTGCTCTGACGGATTGCACAACTGCCTGATGGAACATGAATTCTGTGATACGGTGAATCGTTTGTCTCCCACCGAGGCATGCAGGTACCTGATCTCGACCGCGGAAGATCGGGGCGCCGAAGACAATATTTCAGTGCAGATCGTGCGGGTGGACGAAGTTCGTCAAACAGCATTTTATCGAGGGCTGTCCGCTTCTTCCGGCAGTTCCAGCAAGGTCGATAGCCATAATTTTGTGAGCAGCGAAGTTGAAGTCGGCCAGGTACTCGACAGCCGATTCGAAATCAAAGAAGTTATTCATCGCAGTGCGATGAGCACGGTCTTCAAAGCCACAGATCTTCAAACTGGAAACACCGTGGCCCTGAAGGCGCCCCTCATGAGCCTGGAGGCCGACCCCGCCTTCTACTCTCGCTTTGAAAGAGAGGAAGAGATCGGCAAATCTTTGGACCACCCCGGAATTCTGAAGATCATTCCTGTCGAACAGAAAAGCCGGCCTTACATTGTCATGGAGTATGTGGAGGGCGAGACGCTCGATCGTTTGCTGCAGACGGTCAAGTTCCTGCCGGTGCCAGACGCTTTGAAGATCGCCAGCTGGCTTTGCGACGCGCTGGAATACATGCACCAACACGGTGTCATCCACCGCGATTTGAAACCTTCGAACATCATGGTCTGCGATGATGGGACCCTCCGCATCATGGATTTCGGAATTGCAAAGACCACGGCAATGAGGCGACTAACGTTTGGAGGATTCTCCCCGACGATGGGCACTCCGGACTATATGGCGCCCGAGCAGATCAAAGGAAAACGGGGCGACCAGCGAACGGATATTTATAGCCTGGGCGCGATCCTCTACGAAATGGTCACCGGCCAGGTTCCTTTTCAGGGACCAAACGTTTATGCGGTGATGAACGCCCGCCTCGTTGGAGATCCTCCCGCTCCTCGCCAGATAAACGAAGACATTCCTCCTGAAGTCGAGGAAATCATTCTCCATGCCATGGAGCGCGACCCTTTCAAGCGCTACCAGTCGGCCGCCGAGATGAAGGTAGAACTCGATGCACCCGAATCCATCAAGATCACTGGCCGGCATCAAAGGCTGCGACGCGCGGCTCCATGGAAGAGACGATTTCGACGGGTTCGCCTTGTTCTGATCACCTCCCTATTGCCAGTGATCTTGTTTCTCCTCTTCTGGTTCATGTTCAGCCGGCAATTGAGCCGCTAAAAAAAAGCACCGTCACGAACGAAATCACCGCAAGCCCCGCTCCCAGCAATACATCTACGGCGTAGTGGTATCGGCCGATGAATGCGCCGGCGGCAATGCCGATCGCAAAGCAAAGAAAAATCGCGCCAACCGCCGGCGCCAAACGCGTAAGCTCGAGCGCTATCGCAAGGCTTGCTGCCACGTGTCCGCTTGGAAACGTGTTCGCTTGAGTGGTGACATGGCGAACCAGAAAGAGATTCAGTGTGCGGAGTCTCGACTGTTGAGGTTGCCATACTACTGCGTTTTCTATCGCTCGGGGTGGAAGCGTTCGAACGAACGGAAACGTCGCGTAGCACAGATACGCAGGCGGGATGACAACATTCCAGAACTCCTCCGCAAAGCGGCCCATGCCCGTTAAATACAGCGCAGCCAGGCCACACGGCACGAGCGGATAACAAAGTAGATATGCAAATTCGAGGGCGAGACCTAAATATCTCGGTACCGGACTATTCATTGAAAAACGGCCGAAGGCCAAAAGCAGCTTCCGATCCCATTTCTGCAATTTCCTTTGGAAAGCCTGATTCAAAGGCAGAACGAACTGACCAGCTTGCCAGTAAGCCAGCGGAATCAGAAGAACCGGCAGCCAGTCCCGGACTATAGACTCCAAAATGACCGTGATCCAAATTCCAGCGAAGCCCACGATCGCGATCCCTGTCACCGCCGCCCGCCGGCGCCATGGAAGTGTGCGACGCCAGCCCAGCCCGGCAAATACGAGGTAATAGCCCAACGTTATCCATTCATAAGAACGCATTCTTTTTCAAAAATACCGCGTACCTCTTCACGGCCGCCACGGTTTCGGTCACAATCAAGGAAAGGAGTTGCGCAATGCACAAACGAAAACTGGGCCGGCAAGGTCTTGAAGTTCCCGCTTTAGGTCTGGGTTGCATGGGCATGTCGTGGGCCTATGGCCCGACCGACGATGCCGAATCGATTCGAGTCCTTCATCGTGCGCTTGACCTTGGCATCAACTTCTGGGATACCGCCGAAGTATACGGACCCTTTAAGAACGAGGAACTGCTGGGCCGCGCGCTCAAGGGCAAGCCGCGCCAGAGTGTGATCATCGCGACAAAGTTCGCTTTCAAATTTAGTCCGAAAGGCGAGCCGGCAGGTCTGGACAGCAGTCCCGCTCGCATCAAGGAAGCCGTCGAGGGATCGCTCCGCAGGTTGGGAACGGAGTATATCGACCTTTACTACCAGCACCGCCTCGATCCGAACACTCCCATCGAAGACACGGCCGGCACGCTCGCCGAACTGGTTCGGTCCGGGAAGGTCCGATACTTCGGCCTCTCCGAAGTCGGACCCGGAACTATCCGCCGAGCGCACGCCGTGCATCCGCTCGCGGCCATTCAGACCGAATACTCGCTTTGGGAACGCGACGTTGAAGAAAAGGTTCTTCCAGAAGTTCGTAGACTTGGAATTGGGCTCGTGGCTTACAGCCCGGTGGGCCGCGGCATTCTTTCCGGAAGGATCAAGAGCCCTAAAGATTTCGATGAATCTGACTTTCGCCGCAACCATCCTCGTTTTACCGAAGAAAACTTCCAACACAATTTGAAGCTGGTCGACGCCGTCAAAGAGATTGCTTCCGCCAACGACGTAACGCCCGCTCAAGTAGCGCTGGCCTGGGTTCTCCGGCAGGGCAACGACATCGTTGCGATCCCGGGAACGAAACACGTTCGCTATCTTGAAGAGAATGCCCGGGCCGCTGACTTGAAGCTGCCGGAGTCCGTATGGTCCGCCCTGGACAAAGCGCTTTCTTCGTTCCAGACGGCCGGGCTCCGCTATCCGGAAGCAACAATGAAGTTCATCGATACGACAGACTAGAAACAGGAGGATCCATGAAAGAGCAAAACAGAACCAGAGCCGTGGACACGCTCAACAAGATTCTCGAAATGGAACTGGCCGGCGCGATCCACTATACCCACTATTCATTCATGGTTTACGGCTATAACCGGATACCCATCGTGAAATGGCTTGAAACGCAGGCGGATGAATCGATGGCTCACGCGAGAGCGACCGGCGAGCTCGTCACACAGCTTGGGGCACATCCGTCGCTCGGAATTGGCCCGTTGCTGGAAACGCAGAAACACGATATCGGCGACATTCTTAGAGAATCGCTCGCCCATGAAAGAGCAACACTCGTCGAATATGAAAAGCTGTTGGAGCTCGTACAGGGTGATGACGTGATGCTGGAAGAATTCGCACGCGAGCACATTTATCTTGAACGCCTTCATATCGGCGAAGTCGATAAGATGCTCCGCAAGCCTGGCGACATCGAGAGTTTCGAGAAGCCTGGCCGCCGATGAATCGTCCGGTCAACAATCTTTCGCGCCGAGAGCTCGAAGCCTGGGTCGTTGATGCCCGCAGCAGAACTTTAGACCTGGTCCGTGACTTGTCGGATGAACAGTTTCACGTACCGCTCCTGAGGACCATCAACCCGTTCTTGTGGGAGATCGGTCATGTTGCTTATTTTCAGGAGTATTGGGTTTTGCGTCACGCGGCGGGCGAACCGCCAATTTGCCGGGACGGCGATGCCTTGTACGATTCGGCAAAAGTCGCCCACGACACACGCTGGCATTTGCCCCTCCCGTCTCGCCGAGCCACCATCGAGTACCTGGAAAAAGTTCGTGACCGTGTGGTCGACCGAATCGGCAGCGCTGGCTTTGATGATCGCGATGGGTACTTTACCCAGCTATCGGTCTTCCATGAGGACATGCATGACGAGGCCTTCACAATCACGCGCCAGACACTCGCCTATCCTCCGCCCACGTTTTCAGCAAAGCCAGCCGTGCTTTTGGCTGGCGGTGACGCGAGCATTCCGCGCGGCACGTATCGCATTGGCTCGAGTGCTGAGGAAGGATTCATCTTCGATAACGAAAAGTGGTCACATGCAGTCGATGTGAAACCGTATCGGATTGCGCGGGCCCCGGTGACACAATCCGAGTTCGTTAATTTTATTGAGGAGCATGGCTACGAGCGCCGCGAATTTTGGAGCGCAGAGGGGTGGACCTGGCGCGAGCGTGAGCAAGCGGCGCGTCCGGTGTACTGGAAGAAGGACCCCGAGGGACATTGGCTACACCGCGACTTTGACCGGTGGGTCCCGCTCGAGCCGGATTGGCCGGCCCGCAATGTTTGTTGGTTTGAGGCAGAAGCCTATTGCCGTTGGGCCGGAAGGCGTTTGCCTACTGAAGCCGAGTGGGAGATCGCCGCCCGAGGCGCGGATCCAACCCTGACACATAGGCAGATGGTAGGCGCCGTATGGGAGTGGACGTCGAGTGATTTTTGTCCGTACCCCGGCTTTTCCGAGGATCCCTACAAGGAGTATTCCAGCCCGTGGTTCGGAACTCACAAATCGCTGCGGGGCGGCGCATGGCCGACCCGTTCCAGGCTCATCCGCACCGCGTACAGAAATTTCTACACACCGGACCGGCGAGACATCTGGGCCGGCTTTCGAACCTGCGCGTTGGAATCGTGAACGTATTCATCGTCACGCCGGAATCCGCCGGCGGTACTTCAGGCAACAGCATCACGGCCACGCGGTGGGCAGGAATAATCCGCGCGCTTGGGCATGAGGTCACGCTCGGAACGGAGTGGCAGGACCGGGAATGTGACGTGTTGATTGCACTGCATGCCCGGCGGAGCTACTCCAGTGTCGAACGATTCCGAAGCTGCTACCCGAATCGCGCCACGATCGTAGCTCTCACGGGTACCGATCTCTATCACGATCTCCAGGTGACCGATGAAGCTCGCCGCTCTCTCGCCCTTGCCACACGGATCGTCGGATTACAGAATCTCGCGAGCGCCGAACTCGATGAGGATGTTCGAAGTAAGTTACGGATCATTTATCAATCGGCTAAACCACCGAGCCAGCAAGAAACGCCGCGAGACGATTGTTTCGAAATCAGCGTGCTTGCCCATCTGCGAGACGTCAAGGATCCGATGCGCGCCGCGCTTGCATCCAGAGCACTGCCGCCTCGATCGCGGATAAGGATTCTTCATGCCGGAAGGGCGATTGAGGCGAAGTGGGAAAAGCTTGCCGTCGAGGAATCTCGCATGAATCCGCGTTATCAATGGCTCGGCGAGCAACCGCATGACGAAGCGATTCGTTTGCTTGCCCGGTCGCGAGTGACCGTGCTGTCTTCACTCATGGAAGGCGGTTCGAGCACGATCGCTGAAGCTGTGGTGTGCGGCGTACCCGTCTTGGGTTCGAAGATTCCTGGAAACATCGGCATGCTCGGCCCGGATTTTCCCGGGTACTTTCAGGTGGAACAGACTGGACAACTCGCGGAACTGCTGACTCGCGCCGAAACAGATCCGGTGTTTCTTCGGTCCTTGAAATCGGCGATGGAACCTTTCCTGTTTCAATTCACGCCTGAACAGGAACGGGAATCCTGGGTACGGCTGCTTGGAGAAATGAACGCGGGCTAAAGCCCGCGAATCCCCTCCTGGAACAGGCTTGCCATGTCCCACATCTTTTGCTGGACACGGGGGTATTGAAAACAACTGAAGGGAAAGCCGAAGTCCCCTCCTTGGACAAGGAGGGGTGGCTGCGCCCACTAAGAAAATGCCGCGAAGCCTTCCTTAGCGGGCGCAGACGGGGTGGTTGGTTCAAGCCACCGATTATCGGAAGTTGAACGAACCACTCTTCCTTGTTTCGCCCTATCGGGCTCACATTCGCTCCGCTCATGCCCGGCCGCGCCTCCAAAGGAACGGGACC
>WNGL01000734.1_pt1 | contig 47190 bp, 31 predicted proteins | sample 5400591 | NCBI WGS metagenome assembly WNGL01 (sample SAMN13153377, study PRJNA577476) | soil metagenome | isolation source: 80 cm soil or saprolite under Garry oak tree replicate 1 | place: USA:California | collected 2016-06-15 | reverse complement strand
CCGGTGCCCGGCGGCAGATCGACCAGCAGATAGTCCAGTTCGCCCCATTCAACCGAACTGAAGAATTGCTGGATGGTCTTCATGATCATCGGCCCGCGCCAGATGACCGGCTGATCGCCGTCGAGCAGAAAGCCCATGCTCATCAGCTTCACACCGTGATTGGTCGGCGGCACCATTTTTTCCTGGGCGCTGATGGTGGGCCGCTGGCGAATCCCCATCATGAGCGGAATGCTGGGGCCGTAAATGTCGCAATCCAGCAGCCCGACGCGCGCGCCAAGCCGCTGGAAGGCGCACGCCAGGTTGACCGAACAAGTGGACTTGCCGACTCCGCCCTTGCCGCTGGCCACGGCGACCAGGCGGTTGATACCGGGCACCTTCCCCTGGTTGGCCCAGGGACTCGGCGCACCGGCCGAGCCGGGCGGACTCGAAGGCAGTTTAACCTCGACGTGCGCCAGCTTCACTTCCGGCAGCGATTTGAGCGTCCGTTCGCAATCCGCTTTGAGTTGCTCCGCTATTTGCGAGTTGCCCGAGGTCAATTGAAGCATGACGCTGACTGCGCCTTGCTTGGCCGCGACGCTCTTGACTAGGCCGAACGAAACGATGTCCCGCGAGTAGCCGGGATACTTCACCGCTTTCAGGGCGTTGGTGATGGTTTCTTCAGTTAACATCGAAACGGAAATGAAGCACAAAGACCCAACCAGACAAAGCGAAATGAACTCAAGCGGGTCGCGGTCCTTTGGCCGTCTCGCCCGGCGCGGACTTTCGGCCCGCCTTGGGATTGATGGCCGAGTCAATGAGCCCGCGCTGGAATTCATCCCACAACGGCGACAGGCCGCGCAGCTTGGCCACTAATTTCGGGAGCGTTTCGAGAACGCGATCGATTTCCTCCTCGGTGTTCTCCTGGCCGAGCGAGAGGATGATGTTTCCCTGGGCCAGGCTAGGTTCAAGCCCGATGGCGGTGAGCACCGGCGGAATTTTCACCGCTTTGCCCACGCAGGCGGCGCCGCTGGCCAGCGCAATGCCATTCACGTCGGCGAGCAAAGCCAGTCCTTCACCTTCAATAAACTCGACGCTCAGGTTGAGATTGGTGGGGATTCGCCGCGGCCCTGGCTCCGGGCCGTTGAGCTTGAGGTAGGGAATGTTTGTTCTCAAGCCGTCCCATAGTTCTTTCTGAAGCCGCTCGGTTTTCGCTTTTCGCTGGGGCAGCTCGCGCCGGGCGAGTTCGGCCGCCGCGCCGGCCCCGACGATGGCCGGAACATTTTCCGTTCCCGCCCGCCGCCCGCCTTCCTGAATGCCACCATGAATGATGCTGGCCAGCCGGGCCTTGCGATGGCGATAAAGCACGCCCACGCCCTTCAACCCATAGAAGCGGTGCGGCGCGAGCGAGAGCAAACTGGCCCCCATTTCCTGCACATCAATGGGCAGCCAGCCGCCGCTCATCACCGCATCCACGAACAAGGGAATCCCGTTTGCGGCAGCAATCTTGCCCAAGTCATGGATCGGCTCGATGACGCCGAGGTCGTGATTGACGTGATGAACACAGATCAAAATCGTTTTGTCGATGATCGCCGACCGCACCGCCTCCGGATCTACCCAGCCGGTCGCGTCAACGGGGACTCTCGTGCAGGTGAACCCTTCGGCTTCGAGAAACTCCACCGAGTTGAGCACCGCCGGATGCTCGATGGCGCTGACGATAATGTGATTGCCTTTGCGCCGGCTGGCGTACGCCACGCCTTTGACCGCGAGATTGGCCGACTCCGTTCCCCCCGAAGTGAACAGGATGTCGTCGGGCGATTCGGCGCGGATGAGCGCCGCGCACTGCTCGCGCGCCCGGGCCAGCGCGTCGCGCGCGCGCAGGCCGTGCTGGTGCAGCGCGGAGGGATTGCCAAACGCCTCGGTAAAATACGGCTTCACCGCCGCGAACACTTCCGGCGACACCGGCGTGGTCGATTGATGATCCAGGTAAATGGGCCGCATGAAAACCTCGCCCCGCTAGGGCTTTTGCCGCTGCCAATAATTCTTCAGCGCGGCCCGGACCGCTTCCTCCGCCAGCATCGAGCAATGGACCTTTTCCGGTGGCAGACCGCCCAGCGCAGCGATGACTTCTTGATTGGAAAACTGCTTGGCTTCTTCGAGGGTGCGCCCCGTTATCAATTCGGTCGTCACGCTCGAGGCGGCGATGGCCGTGCCGCAGCCGAACGTCTGGAACCGCGCCTCGGCGATGCGATCGCCGCGGACCTTCAGACTGATTTTCATCACGTCGCCGAATGCCGCCGCGCCGACTTCACCGACGCCGTCGGCGTCCTTCACCTCGCCCACATTGCGGGGATTGAGGAAGTGGTCCAGAACGAGCTGGCTGTAGGCGGTGTCCACGGATCGGTTCGGTTTAGCCTCCCCACTGTTTTCGGGGAAAAGGCCGGATGGCGCGACGAAGGAGAATATCCCTGGTGGATCTTCGACTGAGGAGCAACGAAGCCAGACGGCCTTTTCCCCGAAAACCCTCCGGGCGGCGGGTCTTTTGTCCGTGGCCGGCGTTGACTCGTTCCTTACAGCCCGCTGCGGGGATGCTCGGAACTCGCCGCCTTGGCCACAGCCAAAATCCCTCGCCGCAGCGCCCCTCGTAGTTTCCAAACAGGCTCTTAGCGAAGGAAAGGGGAGCGCGACCGTCGGCGTCTCGCCGACGGAATCCAACGGCCATATTGTTCACCCTTCGGTGAATGCCCGCCGCCAAGATCCGGCGTGGCAAAAGTGGCAAAAGTGGCTAAACGTGGACGGTTCCATGTCCGTATCCGCTGTCAGCACAATGGCCTGTCAAACTTCTCACAGTGAGAAATTTGATAACCCCTTCTGGCTCAACGACCTCGTCGAACCAGGACCGTCCAATCTGTTCCGATTCCCTCTGCCCGCCAGCCACGAGCGGGGAGCGCGGCTGTGTCCGCAGGACCAGCCTCAGCGCGGCCGAACAGGAAGACAAGATCGAGCCACCCCAGCGCCCGCTCCGTGCCCGCGAAACCAAATTTCTCACAGTGAGAAATTTCATAACCCACTCTCCCTCAACGATCCCGTCGAGCCAGGACCCCCAAGACGCCCAGTACCAAGAACCCATTACTCGCCCTGCGGCGGTCTGTGATCGCCGAAACCCGCCCCTCCTCCTCGAAACCACCGCTTCCGCCTTTCGTGATCCGCAATCCGCAATTTGCAATCCGCAATTAGGAGGTTCTGCCTTCTGCCTTCTCTCACTCCGGCCTTGATCTGACAACGATTCTTGCACTACTGCGCACAGCATCCCACAACTTTACGGTACTGTCAAGAAGTTTTTCAGAAGCCCCGCTGCCATCGGCTTAAGCGCTTGTGGCCCGGTGCTTTGGAGATGGGCTGAAGCCCTGAAAGGGCGAGAGAAAATAGCCCAAGGCGTCCATTAGGAAATCAGGAAATCCGGAGTCTCGCATTTTAAAAGCTCCGTTCTTGAGTTCCTGCATTCATCTTTTCGGCAATCCGCATTCCGCATTCCGCAATCCGCAATTGCTCGGTTCCCCAATCTGAAATCTGCAATCTGCAATCTGAAATTGGGCGGTTCTGAGCCGCCCCCAGTGGCCGCGCGCAGCCCCCGCCCCCACGTTTGGGCTTCCTCAATCTGCAATTTGAAATCTGCAATCCGCAATTAGGAGGTTCTGCCTTCTGCATTTCCGCTCTCCTGCCCTCTGCGCTTCGGCGGGCGACAGTCTCACGAAGCTTAGAAAACAACCGAGAAATGAAGTGAAGGGGCCGCGGCCAGCAAAAATGTCATCCCGTGGGACCCGTTTAAGCGACCAGGAACTGCTCCCTTTAGCGCCAATCGCACGTAGCAAACACGTTTTCGCCGTTCGCCCAGCGTTCTGCCGCGTCGGGCGTCTCCAGCGCCATTGCCAGAGCGCTGTTGATCTCGTAAACCTTCGCATCCAGTCCGGCGGACTTCAGTGCCCGAGCCAAACCGATCTCGATGCCTTGCGCAACGGCCTGTTCGTGCCGATCCTCATACGGCGCCTCGGCCTGTGACCCGGCCACCTCCACGCTGCGGCTGCCCATGCCTTTGGCGACGGATATCGCGTGCAGCGGACGGCAACGCAACGGCCGCGCAGCGTAAACACAGCACACCTTGTCCTGGCCTTGTAGCGGGCACGGGAGCGGCGGAAGATCACTGTGCCAGCGCGCGCGCGATGCGATCTTTTTCCCGTTCTCCACGGCCAGATCATGAATTCGCTCCTGTTCGGCTCGTGAGCGGTGCTTGCGGAGATGGGCGGCGATGGCGAGCGCCTCGACCGCCGTGACGCCGACGATCCCCTGACCGGTTTCGGGGCACGCCACGATGCGTTCCAGTTCCGCCTGCCGTGCCAGCGGCAGCATCGCGTGTACGGCGCCTTCTTCCACTTCCGCGGCAAGCTGGGCGGCGGTCTGGCCGGTCCGTTTGCCGCTCAGGCGATTCTGAGCTAATCGCTCGGCGGTCGTTGCCGCCCAGTTCCGCAGCGCCCCGCCACGCATGAACGGCGGCCGCCAAGTCTGAACTGCTTTCTCTTCCTCCACCATGTCCTGCTCGCCGCAGAATGCCGCCCGAAGGAAAATCACTATCCCGATCAGGGACAGCACCGACAATCCAACGATCAAGACCAGCAGGACGACAGGTAGCATAATTCTATCTTTCCTTGGACATTGACGCCCAGCATTCGAAATGACGCTGCACCGATTTTGCCAAATGCTTTGCGTTTATTGCAATGGTTTCGACTGTCCGCTGGCGCCATCAGCGAGCGGCCGATCAAAGCGATCGAAAGCCAGACGCTGTGACCTTCGTATTCGACGTGAATCTGTTCGCAGCGTTGCTGTGGGAAAACCACGAGCATCATGCGGTTGCCCTACATTGCTTCAGAAGCGTCACTGCCTCTGCCACCGGTCCGGTCGCACCGCTCGGTTTCCCTGGGCTGGCGGCGCCGTGTCGGCTCGGTGATCGGCGCCAACTGGCGCAGCCAACACATGCCAGTACAAGCTGGACAAAAGGTTGCCCAACTCCGATAATCTGGACGCAAAAACATGACGACAAAACCAATGCCCCACGGTCGTTCAATCAACTGTTAGGCCGCTTCGCGCGTATGGCTGCGATTCTTACGCCGCAACTCCCGCGGAAACTGATTGGCAGGCTAATTATTGGAGTCGCTTTAGTCGGTTGTGCTGGATGCCAGACCTTTACTTTGTCGAATGAGGATTTCCGAAAGCAGCAGCGAGGCGAGATGGTGGATCGAGAAACAGGCGCCTGGGTGGGAGGGATAGGCTTCGTCAGTTACATCGGAGCTATGATCGGAGCTGCTGCCACAGGAGTGAAGTAAATGGGTACGCCTAACAAATCGGTGCAGGCCGCAGCCGCCGCAAAGGGCAGTTGACCGGTTTATGAAACTCGAACAGCCTCATTGCAAGCCACGTCCGGCTCCGGCGGCTGTGCCTGACATCTCATGTTAGGCCACTTTAAGAGCATGGCTAATTCACCGCCGACAATACCGGTCCAGAAGCGACGCGATGAGGAACTCCTGGAAGATTTGTGCGTCGAGTTACGTCACGTCGGAGTTGGTGACCACGATTTGCCAAACGGACAGCGAATCCTGCCGCACATTCAAGAGGTTGTCGCTATCCACGCCGAGCTCGCACGTCGCGGCGTGGACTGGCGGCCACGGGTTGATCGGCTTTCCACGGAGACAAAGTGGCAGATGCCGTCATTACTCGACGACTGCCTTGCTTTCCCTGAGCGCCTTCCATTCGTCAGGGAGCCAGACGGTATTCGCCGCACTCTTCGATGCCAGTTCTGTTCCAGGGCGGAGCGCCCCGTTGACGCGAAGCTCTTCTGGTTTTGCGACCCGTGTATGCGTCGTGTCACAGAGGCGCTGCATCAGCGGGCACCAGTACAGGGTATCACTCTGTTTCGTACTTACAACGCTGAGTGCCGCTGCCCTCATGCCGACGCAGACACGGTATTGGCAGCCGACTTGTACATGGTTGAGCAGCTTCATGGCGTGTGCGAGAGATGTATTCTCGACGAGTTGGAGCGACGCCGACTGGCCTAACAAGGGCGCTGCGGCGAACCGGCGCTATGCGATTGAGTTTGTGAGTCACTGGTTTTACAACCTCAGCGACTTCGGCGGACGCGCGCTGCCGGCGCCGGCCCCTGGGCTTTCTCGTTAGGCCGCGGCGCACGTATGTCCGAAATTCGCACCGTGGTTACTTTCCAGAGTCCGGCCTTCAACACGTCGGAGCGCAAGGACTACTTCATCAACGATGGCTGTTACGGCGACGATCTGGCCCGCTGGCTTATCGAACAGCTTCGTAGTCGCGGCGTTCAGACCGACGCCGAGCCGGGGCAGGAGGATTTCGGTTAGTATTTTGGATTTCGCGCTGGCGACACGGATTACCAGTTCGTCATCGGACATCGCCCCGCCGACGGTAGCGACCCGGCAGCTTGGATCGGTTGGCTCGAGCGCAAGACCGGGCTGCTTGGTTCGATGTTCGGCGGACGCAAGCGAGGCGTTCAGCCGGATGCGGGCCGCGCGGTTCACTCGGTGCTTTCATCTTCGCAACAGGTCAGTAGTATCCGTTGGCATCACAAGCAGGATTTCGATGCAGGCAGAGAAGCAAATGGACAGACAGAACCAACCGCGGCATAACCAGCGCGCCGCAGCGAACCGCCGCCCCGCTGGGCAGTCGGCAGGTCCGGCGGAATTTCAACGCGCCCGGCGCAGCCGGAGCGCGTCCCCAGCGCGGGTCGCTGAGCTTTGTCGTTGATATGAAAGCCATCCTTCGCTATTACATTTTGCCAGCGATTGTAGCAGTTGCGATCTGGATTTTGCCATTGTTGGCATTTGGGATTTATGCGCGTGATACCTCCGGTGGCGGGCCGGCTGCCGTCGGTGCAGCCGCGGGCTTCGTTTTGGTATGCTTGTTTGGCATTCCCATCCCGTTCGGGTGGCTGATTGACTTAAGGAGACGTTGGAAGCAGCGCAGCGACGTGCGGAAGGCTCGGCTTTTTGGCATTCCGACGGTTCTAGGTGCTATTCCAGGGTGCGGCTTGATTCTTATTTTTATATTTTTGGTGATACCGGAGCATGCTACTACATGGGAAGCTGCATCGAACTTACTTTGGGCATTAGGGGTTACTGTGGGATTGCCGTTGCTTGGCTGTGCTGGAGCGGCCGCTTGGTATAGGCTTGCCTATGCCTAACAGCCCTTTCAAGAATGCCACCTCCCGTAGCAGCCGAGGTAACGAGGCTCACATTTCTTCGGAAACAGAAGCGACATGAGAGCCTCCTCACGTCGGCGGCTACTTTCTTAACCGGCTGCTAGCCCTGGCCCTCACCCCCACGGCGCTCAGATCGATTGGTTTGAACCCCAGTTTCGCCGCCGGTGAGCCGGGTTGAAGTCGGAAGTCGCGCTTGGCCGCATCCACGAACAGCGGGTCGGCGAAGCTGGAATTCGTGTCGTGGCCGCGCGCCCGCCACTGCGCCAACGTGGCGCCACTGAAGCTCATCCGGGCCAGGTCGGTCCCCGTTCGCGTGTCCCAGTAGAGATTGCCGTCGATGATGAACCGGTCGTTTTGCCACGTGCTGCCGAGCAGGTTCCCCGAGTCGAACACCACGATATTATTGGTGAAAAAGAACGAAGTGTGCGGCTCGTCGCGCGAGCGCATGAGCTGGCACTCCCGGTTGAAGGCAAAGAGGTTGTTCCGGATCACGTTCTCCTTCCCGTAATGCTGATGGAAGCCCGCGCTCTTGCAGCCATAAACGATGTTGTTCTCCAGCACAATGCCGCTGCTGCCTTCGTCGGTATAAAGCCCCCAGCCGCCGTAAGTGAACGAATTCACGTCATGGATCAGATTGTTCCGCACAACTGTGCCCGGCTGCGGACCGAGCGTATAGACCGCACCCATGTCGCTGAGCAGTCCCAACCCGATGTCGTGCAGGTGATTGAACTCGATCACATTGTCGTGGCATGGGCTGTCGCGATAGCCCCAAGTCCAGCCGACCGAAACCGCCGTGTAGTAAAGGTCATGAATGTGGTTGTGCGCGACCCGGTTGGTGGCGCTTTGCAGGATGAATATCCCTACCGCGGGCGGATACAGCCGGCCGAGGTGGTGCAGGTGATTGTCCGTGATCTCGTTGCTGTGCGTGGCGTCGAAGGCATCGTTCCGCGCGGTTGATTCGCCCACCCGCACGCCCCCGGCGCCAAGGTCAAACATTTCATTGCCAACGATGCGGTTCCGCTGGCAGCCCCGCCCGAGATCGATTCCGTAGCCCGCCAGCCGCGTGAACGTGCAATCTTCAATCACGCAATCGGTCATGCCGTCGCCGAACACTTCCCCCCGAATCGCCACCGCCGCCTGCGTGTCGCGATAACCCTCCGGGGCAATCGTCCAGTCGGTGTCGGCGAAGGTCAATCCGCGCAGCACCAGATGCTTCACGGCTTTATGGCCCGCGATGTCGCCCTTGAACTGCGCCAATTCCTGTAAGCGCGCCACGACGATTTCCATCGCATTCGGATTCTCGCCGGCCCGGAACATCATGGTCACCACCCCGGTCTTCGCATCGAGCCGCCACTCGCCCGGCACATCGACGGCATCGGGGGCGTTCTCGATGAAGTAACGGGCGCCCGCCTCGCGCGTGTGCACCGTGCTGCTCCCCGAAAGCGTCACCACGTTGCTCGTGGTGTTCACCTCGCGGATGAACTGTCGAATATCCGTCCACTTTTCGAACGCCACCACTTCCACGTCGCCGGGCTCAGCCCAACCGGGCTTGATGTCGTCGGCACGAAACTTGAACTGGAACGGCTTGTCGTTGAACCGCTCGCCGTCCATGCGCAATAGCTCGCCCTCATTCGGCGTGCGCGCGCGAGTGGCGCGCCGGCCATTGACGAAAAGCGAGCGGAACCGCCAGTTCCCGCCGAGCTGCGTGCGCGCGTCAGTTTGCCAGAGGTCAGCTCCAATCTGCTTCCAAGCCGCCAGCCGCGCGCCACCGCTCAGCACCGGTTTTTCCTTTCCGAAAGCCGCGATGGTGAACGGCTTCTCCGCGCTCGCGCCCGAATCTTCCGGCGTGAAGACCATCGGCTCGGCCAGCCGGTAAAGCCCGCCGTGAACGAAAATGGTGACGCCATCCCGCGTCGCGGCCGCCCGCGCCTTGCGCAACGCCGCCTCCATGGTGGCCAGCGGCCCATCGCCCGCCCGCCGCGTCATAGCGCCCGCCGCGCTGTCGTTCCCATTCGTGGCGACGTGCAGGATGATCGGGGCTGACATCAGGTTGCCCGTGGTCAGCGCAAGGAGAAAGCAGGATTTCATTGAAGGGTGAGACGAAAGAGGGGCTATCCCCCTTCACGGGATCCGGCGCAGTCTCGCGTTGACGGGGCGGTCCATGTTTCCAAAGCACAGCCAGCCTACAGAAAATCGAATAAATGGGTTGGTTTGACGATTTGAACCGGCCACACGGCAGGGATGAAAAAACAAAAAACCAAACCAACACGTTCCCAGTTCAACCGCTTGCGGCAGATTTGCAACCTGTTTCTTTGCGGGTGATCGCCCGAGCGGTCCTGGACGCTGCGCCCCCCCGTTTTGGAATCAAGGCAAAGCGGTTTACAGAAGGTAACGAAGGCAACGAAGAGTTTGCCCACGGTTTTGGCATCAAGGCTTCAGCCCCCTTCGTTTCCTTCGTTTCCTTCTGTTAATCCGAGTCCCCGGTTTTCGCGCCAAGCGAAAGCCCCTGGGTGATCTCTCTTTTCTCCGCGGCTGTCCTGAGCTTCCTGGTTCGAGAATCAAAGCCCATCCGCGCCGGTCCGTGTCATCCGTGGCCATTCCGCCCCCCGCCCTTGGAATCAAGCCAAACCTCTCAGTTATCTCCGTTACCTCCTGTTAAAAGTTCCCCCCGTTTTTCGCGCCAAAGCCTGACCCCATTCAGTGGACAGCAGATAAGCGAGCGCCCCGGCGGCTGATTTGCTTTGGCTTTAAGCGTAAAAACCGTATCTTCACCAGTTGGAACGGCAGCCGGGCGGCTGGTATGTGTTTAGCGCGATGGTACGGATGGCGCGCCGCGCCGTCCTCACCCGCATGGCAGCGGGCGGAAGGCTTTTTCGAGCGAGAGTGGCATTCGAAAGGGTTGCGCCGCTGCACGCGGCGCGGACATCGCAGCGCGATGTCCCTGCCACGCTAAACGCCGCCGGGCGGCCTTGGCCGCGCGCAGTGCCAGCAGTGTTCTCATGGCCGATATCGTTCTAACAACGCTCAACGCGAAATACATCCACGCCGCCTTCGGCCTGCGGTATCTGCTGGCCAATCTCAGCGGGCTGCGGCCCCGGGCGGAGATCGTCGAGTTCGATTTAAGCCAGCGTCCGATCGACGTTGCGGAAGTGTTGCTCGCGCGGGCGCCGAAAATCATCGGCCTGGGGATTTACATCTGGAACGTGGCGGAAAGCACCGAAGTCGTGGCCGCCCTGAAGCGGTTGCGGCCGGACCTCGTGGTGATCCTGGGCGGGCCGGAAGTCAGTTATGAGACCGAGGAACAGGTAATCGCCCAATTGGCCGACTACGTCATCACCGGCGAGGCCGATTTGGCGTTTGCCGCGGTCTGCCGCCAGTTGATCTCGGGCGAGCGGCCGGCGACCAGGATCATTCCGGCGCCGTTGCCCGAATTCAGCGACTTGACGCTGCCGTACGGCCTCTACACCGACCAGGACGTGGCCCATCGGGTGGTCTATGTAGAGGCCTCGCGCGGCTGTCCTTTCAGTTGTGAATTCTGCTTGTCCTCGCTGGATATCCCGGTGCGGCAGGCGCCGCTGCCGGATTTGCTGAAGCACCTGCAAACGTTGCTTGATCGCGGGGTGAGTCACTTCAAGTTTGTCGATCGCACCTTCAACCTGAACCTCGAAGTCAGCAAAACGTTGCTGCGATTTTTCCTCGAACGCTGCCGGCCCGGACTGTTCCTGCACTTCGAGATGATCCCGGATCGGTTGCCCGAAAGCTTGCGGGAGATTATTGCGAAGTTTCCGCCTGGGGCGCTGCAATTCGAGGTCGGCATCCAATCCTTCAACGAGGAAGTTTGCAAACTCATCAGCCGCCGCCAGGACGCGCGCAAATTGGAAGACAACCTTCGGTTCCTTCGCCACCAGACCGGCGTGCACATTCACGCGGACCTGATCGTCGGGCTGCCCGGCGAGAGCGTGGAGAGTTTCGCGGCCGGGTTTGACCGGCTGATCGGTTTGGGTCCGCAGGAGATTCAGGTGGGCCTGCTCAAGCGATTGCGGGGCACGCCGATCACGCGGCACGACGCGGAATGGCAGATGATCTATAACCCGCACCCGCCCTACGAATGCCTCCAAAACAAGCTGATTGATTTCGCGACGATGCAGCGGCTGCGCCGCTTCGCCCGCTATTGGGACCTGGTCGCCAACAGCGGCAACTTTGTGGAGACCACGCCGCTCCTTTGGACCGGCGGCGAGTCACCGTACCGCGCCTTCATGCGCTGGAGTGACTGGCTCTTTGCCCGGGTCGGGCGGACCGACAGCCTCGCGCTGGCAAGATTGGCCGAACTCTTGTTCACCTTCCTCACCTCCGAACTGGGGTTGCCCGGCCAACCGACGGCCGGAGCGTTGTGGCGGGACTACCAGCGTGGTGGACGGCGGGACAAGCCGGCATTTCTGCGCAGTTTCATCCCCGACGACCGTGGCGAAGCGCCGCGGCGGGAACGCCCCCGGACCTTGAAGCGCCAGGCGCGGCATCTGGCCGGCGGGCCAGTGTAATAGCGGAAACCGTCGCGCCGGCGGGATTTTGGCGGCCCGACCTGCGGCGGCGGATTTTTCGACACGCCGGGTCAACGGCCGGCCCGCATTGGATATTTGGGTTTTTTGACTACGGGCGGCGGGTTCTTCTTCAGGAGTTTTAGAATTTCGTCGATGGCCCGTTCGAGCTGGGGATCGCCGCCTTTGGCCATGAGCGCCGGATCATCGACCACTTTGATATCGGGGTCCACGCCGTAACCCTCGATGATCCATTCGCCTTTGGTGCTGTAGATGCCGAAGGTGGGCACGGAAACGCTGCCATTATCAATCAGTGGCGGCGTGCCGGTGATGCCGATAAGCCCGCCCCAGGTGCGGGTGCCGATGAGCGGACCGAGGCCCGCTTTGTGGAAGTAATAAGGGAAGCAGTCGCCGCCCGAGCCGCTCCAGCCATTGATGAGCATCACCTTCGGTCCCTGATTTGCCACGGGGGGCCAGGTCCAATCTTTGCCATCGCGCACGCCCCAGAAGTTATCCAGGGGCCGATTGAGCAGCTCGATGAAACGATCGGGAATCTGTCCGCCGCTGTTGAAACGTTCGTCGATGATGAGGGCGCTCTTGTTGATTTGGCCCCGAAATTGACGCACCAGTTCGGTCTGGCCACCGCGGCCGGTGTCCGGAACATAAATGTAGCCCACCTTGCCGTCGGTGGCGGCATCGACCTTTTTGCGATTGGATTCGATCCAGGCCAGGTTGCGCAAACGCGCCTCGCTGGCGAGGGTTTGCACCAGCACCTCGCGGGCGCCTTCTTTGGACGGTTTATCGTTGACGGTGAGCATCACCGGTTTGTCGGCCAGACCCTCGAACGCCGCCCAGGGATCGAGCGAGGGGTCGAGGGGCAAGCCATTGACGGCCAGCACGTAATCGCCCTCCTTCACGTTGACACCCGGTTGTTTGAGCGGCGAGCGGACCTCGCTGTCCCAGGCGGCGCCGTCGTAGATTTTCTTGAAGCGGTAGGCCCCGTTTTCGAGGGCAAAATCCGCGCCGAGGTAACCGACCCCGCGCTGTTCGGACTTCTCCGTGTCGCCGCCGCCCCGGTAGGTGTGCGAAGCGTTCAATTCGGAAATCAACTCGCCGATGACATAATTGACGTCCCAGCGTGTGATGGCATCCTTGAGCAAGGCCCCGTAACGTTGCTTCATCACGTTCCAGGCCACGCCGTGCATACCGGGGTCATAGAAGTAATCGCGCTCCAGCCGCCAGGCGTCGTTGAAAATCTGGCGCCATTCGGCCACCGGATCGATCAGCGTTTCGAGGCTGCCAGTCGCCAGCTTCTTGTCCAGCTTCTGCCCTTCCTTCACCTCAATGATGGCGTAATCGGTTTTTTTGCGGACGAGCATTTTCTCTCCCTTGGCGGCGAGCACCGCTTGATCGGCATCGTCCAGGATCGTCTTCTCCTCTCGTTTCTCCAGATCGTAGTAGATGACCGGACTCTTTTCGTCCCCGGAACCGCTGCGCGGCAGACGGCGATAAAGCAACTTGCCGGAGACCGCCGCCAAGTCGTCGTAGCGGCCGGCTTTGGGCGGCAGAACCACCAGGCGCTGCTCGAAATCATCGAGATCGATCTCGACTGGTTTCGGTGGTTTCACCTCCTTTTTCTCCGCTTTCTCATCGTTCTTATCTCCGGGTTTCTTCTCTTTGTCCGGGGACTCGTCCTTCTTGTTGGCATCCGGCGCGGAATCCTTTTTGCCGCCGTCTGATTTATCTTTCTTCTCTTTGTCCTTGTCGCCCTCGTCGTCGTTGCGCGGCGCGAGCGGAGAGGCGACGTCCTTGCGGAGCGGCACGGCGACGAGGTTTTGCGAGTTGGGATAGATCCAAGTGGGGTCCAGCTCGCTATAAACCGGCTCGAAGGTGCGGCCGGAGCGGAAGAACAGGTATTTGCCGTCCGGATCGAAAACCGGCTTGTCCTCGTCGTAATAGCCGCTGGTCACCTGGTGGCGCTTGGCATCCCGGGAGTCGTAGAGAATGATCGCCGTCTGCAGGTTGTCCTGATCCCCGGCATAAGCCAGCCAGCGGCTGTCGGCCGACCAACCAAAAGTGGTATGATCCAGATCCGCATGGTAGCGGTGGGTTTCCTGGTCGATCTGGATGGTCTGCTTGCGGTCCAGGTCGTGCAGGTGAATTTTCATCGCCTGGTCGATGAAAACGAGCTTCTTGCTATCCGGCGACCAGCAGGGCCGATAGCGGTAGCCCGAGCCGAGTTTCGTCAGGACAGTCTCCTCGCCGGAGCCGTCGGCGAGACGGATGGTTAATTCATATTCGCCGCTCCGATCGCTGAAGTAGGCGATCCATTTGCCATCCGGCGACCAGGTCGGGTAACGGTGCGCCACGCCGGCATCGCGCGTGAGATTGCGCACGATCCCGTGCTCGGCAGGCAGAGTAAAAATCTCTCCGCGCGCTTCGATCGCCGCGCGTTTGCCCGACGGCGAGACGTCAACGCCGTGGATCCAATTGGAAACATTTTCCAGGCGCGGCTTGAGCGTGGCGCGATCGGTGACCACTTTGATTTCGACCTCCTGGTACTTTTCCGTGATGAGATCGAGCAGATAGAGATGGCCGCCGTTTTCAAAGACAAGATCGGTGGGGCCAATGCTGGGGAAATGCACGTCGAACTCAGTGAAGAAGGTGACCTGCCGGAATTTTTCCTTTCTCAGGTCGTAAGCCCAGATATTGTCCCGTTTGTTTTCATCCCGGTCGGACAGGAAATAAAGGGTGTGGCTGTGCCACATGGGCATGGAATCGTTGGCGTCGTCGTGGGTGATATTACGAGCGGTGCCCTTCTCGAGGTTGAAGAACCAGATGTCGGGATTCATCCCGCCCCGATACCGTTTCCAGGTCCGGAAATCGACGCTGATGGGCGTGTAAGCCAGGATTCTTCCATCCGGCGAAATCGCGCCGAATTCGCCATAGGGGACCGGGAGTTGTACCGGCAAGCCGCCGGTGCTGGGGACTTTGTAAAGCTGGTTGAACCGGTCCTTCTGGCTGGTCATGGAGGTGGCATAGAGCAGGTTGGTGCCATCCGGATACCAGCCCAGGATTCGATCGGACGCGCCGTGGTGGGTGACGCGCCGCGGCAGTCCGCCGCCGGCCGAGATCACATAGACATCGAGGTTGCCGTCGTAATTGCCACTGAAGGCGATCTGGGAGCCGTCGGGCGAAAAGCGCGGAAACACCTCCTCACCGCGCGGCGAACTGAGCCGCTGGGCAGTGCCGCCGGTCTTCGGCACCAGCCAGATGTCGCCGGCGTACACGAAGGCAATTTGCGTCGCGGAGACATCCGGATAACGCAGCATGCGCGCGTCCACCGCCGCCGGCGGCGGGGGATTGTTGGTGATGACCGAGGCGGCGGTGGGGAACGCGGCAGCGCCGAGCCAGAGGGAGAGCCAAGCCGCCACCGGCGTCAGAAGCCTTTTGCTTTTCATCTTCGGAGGTACCCAGCAACCATAGTGGCAGGTACTTACCGGGCGTGAAACCGGCAGACAAGCGGAATTTGGAGCGCGCGCGCGGCCAAGGTTTGGAAAGAAGAGGCAGCCGGCCTGGGGACTCGGGCTGATGCTCCATCCCCGCAGTTTAGTGTTTGGACTTACGCTCCAGGCGTAGGGTCCGGATCAGGTATAAAAGGATCGTCAGATTGATGGCCAGAACCAGCAGCTTGACTTCGGTGGTCCTTTTGGCCAGTTCGTAAATCTCCAGCGGGATGAAGGAGGCCGTCGCGATCACCGTCAGGTATTCGGCCCAGCATTTCTCGAACCAAAGCCCGATGCCTTCGGTCAACAGCAAGGCGGAGTAGAAAAAGGAACCCGCGCTCACCGCTTTGAGGGTGCGCGGGTCGAGGTTCGCGATTTTGACCAGCAGGGCGTGAAAGTATTTGTTCCCCGGGTCGCCCCGGAAGACCGTAATCCAATGCTCCAGCTGCGCGCTGATATCGGTGCCCAGCAGTTTTAGAAGACCGATGGCGGCGGCGAGCAACAACACGCCTTTGATCAGCTTGAACACCGCGATCAGCTTGAGGCCGAAGCGATGCCGCGGGGCTGGCGACGCCAGTGGCTGGGTGTGGTTTGCTGGATCGTTCACACGAGGCGCTTGAAGTCGCTCGGCACGGTCGCTCGTTGGGTCACTTGCCATTTCTTACTTTCCGGCTTGCGTAGTTGTCCGGGCTGTCGGCTCGGCAACGCTCGCGGGGCGAACTTCAATCCCGGCCTTTTGCCTCGGCCCGGTCCCGTTCTGCAACCAGACATCGACGCGCGGCGCCTCCCAGTTGTAAGGCTTGTCGAGGATGTCCATGTCGCCGTCCCCGTCGAGGTCGGCGACGCGCGCTTCGTGGAAGCCCATGCCGGTCGCCAATTCGGTTTTTCGAAAGTTGCCCCGGCCGTCGCCGTAGAAAATCCAGGCCTTGGCGTTGGGATTGTCCGGTTCGGCTTGGTTTTCATGCCATTTGGCCATCTCGGCCGCGAAAATGTCGAGCTGGCCGTCACCATCGATGTCCGCGATTTGCAGGCTGTGCCCGTGAACGACGTCGCGCCCGGCGAGGTCGTGCCCGACCCAATCGCTCGTGTTGGTGGGATGGCCGGTGCATTCGTACCACTTGAGCGGCCCGACGCCGTCGCCTGGCGCGATCACCACCTGCGGATAACGGCCCGCCTTCAGGCGTCCCGCCGCGATGCGTCCGCCGAGGTCGCCGATTTTAATCGGCGTGAATTTCGTTCCGCCCTGGTGTTTGAACCAATAATTGCCGGCCAGCAAATCCACTTGGCCATCGCCATCGACGTCATACGCGGCCAGCCCTTCGGCGTATTTGAACGCCCCCTGGTCCCCGCGTTCGCCGGCGGCGCCGGAAAAAATTTCCGTCAGCGGCCACGACTCGGCGTGGCGCGGGTCGGCGGGGATTTCCGCCAGAAACAGCTTCTTGGCGCCTTGATTCCAGAAGGCCAACTGTGGCTTGCCTCGGCCCAAAAAATCGCCGAAGACCTGGTCATGATGCTGCGTCGCGCCTCCCTTTTTAATGACATGCCGTTTCCACGAAACGTTCGGGTCGAAATTGGGCGACGGATTTTCCCACCACCATACTTCGTTGCTTTGGTAATCGCCGCCGAAGACGAGGTCCAAATCGCCATCGCCGTCGATGTCGAACACCGCGCCGCCCGCTTCGACCGTGAGAAAATCTTTTTCGATGACGTAGCGCTCCCAACCCTTGGCCGTGCGGCGATACCAGACCAGCGCGGGCGCCTTCTGCCGGAAACTGAGCACGAAATCATTCACCCCATCGCAGTCAAAATCGGCGACGATGGCGCCGGTTTGCTGCGTAGATTCACCAGGCACGGGCAAGTCACCGTTCTTGCTAGTGAGATGCTGCCATTTGATTTCCGCGGCGCTGGCGGGCAAAGGAAGGGCGACGAAGAGCAGGAGCGCTGATGCGGCGCGCCGGATCGATCTCCGCCTCGGAAAGTGTGGTCGATCGGGCCGGCGAGGAGGGGCTGTTTTCATAACAGGAGCAGGTGGGTTCGAGCCATGCGCTGACGCCATCGGTTCAGGGCCAAAGTTTCGGCCAGTCCGTCGCCATTGGTCAACGCTCAATTAATTGCGGCGGCGACTTGACGGCCGGCCGGCGCGGCCGGCGTGTTAACCGATGTCCAGTCGCGCGATGGCGTATGGCAAGAGCTTGACCTCGATTTTGCCTGCCACCGATTCCTTCGCGGCGTCCGCCTGGGCGCGGAATGCTTCCGGATCGCGCATGGCGGTCTCGGCGTTGGTTTCGTCGAGCTGCCGGACGCGCGCCCGGCAGGTGCCGGTTTTGATTTTGATGTCCTGCGGTTCTCCCGTCAGATTGGCGACAAGGATGCGGCGCCGGCCACGGGCGTCGAACAAGGTCAAGCCGGCGACCAGCAGTGGATGGCTGGAGTGGGTCGGATAAATCTGTTTGCCGGGAAACTCGGCGATGTCGGCCAGGACATGGAACATGGGAAAGACGGTTCCGGGCGCGGACGGAAATTTTTCGGCCAAGGGCGGCCCAGCTTCAGTTTCCATAACGCCTCGCCAGCCGGTGGTTTCGAAATAGGTCAGGCTGTGCACAAAGCCGGTTGTGGCCAGCCGGGCGATGCTGCCCAACGTCCACCCGCCGCCAAAGAGCGACATCTGGCGCGGGTCCACGTCGGCGGGCAACTCGCTCAAAGTCGCCGTGGACTCATCCCGGGCCGCGGCGTTGTCGCGGATGCGCAGCGTGATCGGCGACACGACGACTGGCCGCGCGGAAAACGTTCGGGCGCTTTCCACGTTATCGGCCTGGCCGGCAAGATTCTCGACGAGCGTCGTGTTATCGAAGGCGTGAACCTGCGGGTTGGTCGAATAGCAAACAAACGACGCGGCTCCCGGCGCGAGGCGGACGCGGTTCACCTCGGTGAAAAAGTCCTTCGTGCCGGCCGCCAGCAGCGCGCTCGGCGCGTATTTTTGCAGAACGGGTCGCGCGCGCTGCACGGTCTGCTCCGTCGCCGGGTTTTCGGTCTGATGGAGAACGATCCAAAAGAGAACGCGGGGTTTCACCTGGTCGAGGTGGCCGGCGAGCAGGCGCAATTCCTCGTCGGCGTTTTCGGAGAGGGTGAGGGCCAGGTGCAAGCCGACGCCCAACCGGTCCGCTTCTTGCGCGACGCGTTCCAAGTCCTCCCGGTAATGGGGCGAGGACAATTTCAAATCGAGGCGCAGATACGAAAGGCGCAGCGACTTCAATCGCTCGATTTCCCGCCCGCTCAATGGCCGTCCGTGGCTGGCCGCGCACAGGCCAATCGGGGGCAGCGTGACGACCGGCGTCGTGGAGATCGACAACTGCGGGGCGCGGCCGACGTTCACCGGCAGAATCGACCGCACCGGCCCGGACAGACCGAGCGTCACGACCTGTTGCGCGCGCTCGCCGGTCTTCACCGGCGCGGGCAGCGGCAGGGCGAGCGGGGTGCAATAGGTCTTGAACGACGCATCGCTCCAGTTCCGTTGGTCTTCCACTTCGAAAGTGTCCCCTTCGATCTCGAGTCGCGCGCGGATGCCGGTGGTGGCCACTTCATAGGAAATGGCGCGGATGTCCTGGAACGGTTGATAGGGCGAGATCGTGGTCGGGAATTTGCCCTGCTCGACGCGACCATCCACGTGTTCGATCGCGCACGGAATGCCGGCGCACTCGGCGATGGGGTGAAGGATGCAAATCCCGATGCGGTTGCGCAGGAAATCCGAACGCGCCACGCCATCGAAGCTGAATTTGATCCGGCCGTTCGCTTCGCCGGTCATCGTTCCATGCCAGCCGTAATCGATCTCACCGCGGCGGCAGGCGGCCTCGAAACTCAGCCGGAAGGAGTCCCGCGCGACTTCCGATTTCAGGTTGGCGACGCGCGGTGGGATCGTGGCCCAGTTTTGATCGCGCACAGCGGCATAGAGCGCGCGGACCACTTCGTGATCGCCCAGGCGGATGTGCCGCAGAAAGGCCGTGTGCGGCTCGAAAAGCATCGTCAGCGGACCGGCGCGCAGCTCAATGGGCCGAGGGACGGGGTCGATTTTTCCGTCGTGCAGAATGCTTTGTGGCGTCATGTCTTGCGTGTCCGGCGAAAGGCGCGTCCGCTGGGGCGCTGATTCGTTTCCCGTTTTATTCAATGGCCGGATGTGCTTAGCAATACTTTTAACCACCCGCCGCGTACGCGCCCGTTCGCCTTCCGGCTTGCGCCGGCCGGCGGCGATGACCTAGGCTGCGCGACGGATGCGCCTTCTCGACCGGTATCTGCTGCGCGAGTTGCTGGTCCCGTTCATCTACTGCCTGAGCGGGTTTTTGATTTTTTGGATTTCGCTGGACCTCTTCTCGGAGCTGGCCAGTTTTGAACAATTGAAACTCAAGGGCCTGGATGTCGTCCGCTACTATTTCATCAGGACCCCCGAATTCCTGGTGCTCGTGGTGCCGATTGCCCTGCTGCTGGCGCTGCTGTACGCGCTCACGAACCACGCGCGCCACCAGGAATTGACGGCCATGCGGGCGGCGGGGGTGAGTCTCTGGCGGCTGGCGTTGCCGTATCTGGCCGTGGGCTGCCTGTTGAGCCTTGGGGTGTTGGCGTTGAACGAGCTGTGGGTGCCGGACAGCAGCGAAGCCGCGGAAGTGATTTTGAATCGCCGGCAGCAAAACCAAACGAACGTCAACACCGGGCACTGGGAACAGCGCGTTGGCTTCACCAACGCGCGGGAGAAACGGATGTGGTTCATGGCGGCCTACAATCTGGTGACGCACGAAATGATCCGGCCGCACGTGGAGTGGACCATGCGGACGGGCACGCACTGGGACATTTCCGCAGAGCGCGCGTGGCCGAACGAGCGGGGCTGGGTTTTTACCAATGTGCAGGAACTGGTTTATCCAGCCACCCGGGGCGCGTTGCCAGTGATCACTGAGACGAACGCGATGGTGCTGGGGTTTTCCGAAACGCCCGAAGAAATACGGAGCCAGATCAAGATCAACCGGATCAACAGCTTGCGGGACGTGAAGAAAGCCCAACTCTCGATCCGCGAGATTCTGGATTACGAACGACTGCACCCGGAAGAAGGGGGGAAGACGACGATGCTGGACACCAAATTGCACGGACGCCTTGCGTGGCCGGTCACGTGCGTGGTGGTGGTGCTGATCGCCCTGCCGTTCGGCGCGGCCGCGGGACAGCGCAACGTGTTTGTGGGCGTAGCGAGCAGCATCTTGATCTGTTTCGTTTATCTGGTGCTGATGCAACTGGGTCTGGCATTGGGCACCGGAGGTTACGTTGCACCCTGGATCGCCGCCTGGGCGCCGAACTTCTTATTCGCCGCCGCCGCGATCGGGTTGGTCCATTGGGGATGACGCGCGGTGTCGGCGGACGTTCATATATAGGTCATGTTTCCGTTGGGTTTGCTGGGGCGGAGAACGTGGGGGGCGGTCTGGCACGCGGTTTGGCCTGTCGTACCGCCTGAACTCCGGGTAGCCTCCCGGCGTGAGTGACGAGCTCTCCGAACTCAAAGAACGCTACGCGCGCCTTCATCTGTTGTACCAGGTCAGCAACGTGCTCCATTCAACCCTCGATCCGCAGGAGGCCTTGCGACTGATTTTGCGCGAAGCGATCCGGCTGATGCGGGCCTCGAGCGGCTCGGCGGTCTTGCTCAACCCGACCACCGGATTGCTGGAGATCCTGGCTTCGCAGGGTCTGCCGCCGAACGCGGCGGAACTCAAGTTGCGCGTGAGCGAGGGAATCACCGGTTGGGTTGCCCGCACGGGCAAGCCGGCGCGGATTGGGAACGTGAAGTCCGATCCGCGCTACATCATGATCCAACCCGGAGTCTGCTCGGAATTGGCCGTGCCGCTGGAGGTGGAAGGGGAAATCCGCGGCGTGCTCAACGTGGATTCCGACCGCCCGGAGGCGTTCAGCGCCAGCGACCAGGAGCTGCTGGAGGCCCTGGCTGTGCCGGCCGCCAAGGTGATCCACAACTCCTGGCTCTACGAGCAATTGCGGCTGAAGGCCCGCTTGTTCGAAGCCCTGGTCAACATCGGGCGCACGATCAATTCGACGCTCAACCTAGACGACGCGTTGAAGGTGATCACGCGCGAGGCGGCGCAATTGATGGAGGCGCGAATGTGTTCGTTGCGGCTGCTGGCTGAGCAGCGCCAGTGGCTCGATCTGCACGCCAGTTTCGGCGCCGGCAAGGCCTATTTGCAAACGGCCCGGCTGAGCGTCGAGGAAAGCTTGCTGGGGGTGGTGATCCGGCGTCGAAAACCGCTGCAGGTGGAGAATGTGCAGACCTCCAGCCGTTATCAAAACATCGCGGTGGCCAAGCGCGAAGGGTTGGTTTCACTCCTGAGCGTGCCGCTGCTGTTCAACGCGGAAGCCATCGGCACGTTGAACGTCTATACCGGGCAGCCGCACAGTTTTTCGAACGAGGAAATCCGGATCGTCTGCGCCCTGGCCGAATTGTCGGCGATCGCGATCGAGAAAGCCCGCTTATACGAGCGGCTGGTCGATGGCGAGGAACAATTGCGCCAGAACGAAAAGCTTTCCGCCCTCGGCCTGCTGGCGGCGGAGGTGGCCCACGAAATCCGCAATCCGCTGACGGTGATGAAAATGCTTTATCACTCGCTGAATCTGGATTTTCCGCCCAACGATCCGCGAGCCAAGGACGCGGCGATGATGGGCCAGAAAATGGACCACCTCAACCGCATCGTGGAGCAAATCCTTGATTTCGCCCGCAGCGCGGAGCCGAAGCTGTGCAGCGTCCAATTGAACGAACTGATCAACGATCTGACACTGCTCACGCGCCACAAATTGCAGAATCAGAACATCGAGCTGGTGCGCCATCTGGCCGAGGACCTGCCGCCGCTTATGGCGGACGCGACGCAACTCGAACAAGCTTTCCTGAACCTCATGCTCAACGCGGTCGAAGCGATGCCCCAAGGCGGACGGCTGACGATCAGCACCCGCGCCGTGAATCGGGGGCGGCACGGCGGCAAGCCCGCGCGAGTCCTCATCGAATTTCGCGACACTGGCGAGGGGATGAGCGAAGAACAACGCCAGCGCGCTTTTACTTCGCTGTTAAGCACCACGAAACGGGGCGGCACCGGGCTGGGGCTAGCGATTGTCAGCCGGGTGGTGGAGGCGCATCAAGGGGAAATAAAGGTCCGCGCCAAGGCTGGCCAAGGCACCACTATCGGCGTGATGTTGCCGGTCTGAGCGGGAGACATCGTGTCCGCCAGGGAACTGCCAGCGGCTGCGCCGAGCAGCGCCGGTTCGCTCACAATTTCAGGATGACCGGGTCGGGTTCACCGGGCAGCTCGAAAGTCACGCGTTGACGATCAATAGCCAGGACCCTCGCCTGGCCGACATGGTCGCCCACGAAGATCTGCTGTCCGTTGACGATGGCGGCCGGGTTCGGATTTCGGTAAAAGATTCCTTGCAGTTTCAGTGGCGGACGCGCGCCGGGCTTTTTCGCGCCAGAGCGTGATTCTCTGGCCGAAGAGGCCTGGGGTTTGAAAAAGCTTTCGCTGGCCAGGACTGTGGTGCGCAGCGGCAACTTTGCGACCGCGCCCTGGACTTGCGTGATGCCCGCGATCATGGCCCCGAATAAGAGGCACAACACGCCAGAAAACTGAACGCTGATCAGCTTTGAAGGAGCCGGTTCAGGTTCTTTGAGGGAGATCCGAAAGTGCTCGGTGTCCTCGTTCCTGCGGCTGGCCGCGCCGCCCATCGACAGAACCAGTAAGCCGGCGCCGGCCAGCGCGATGGCGATTGGAAGCTTCTGTTTTTGCAACTCGCCGTAGGCACGAAAGATTTCACTGGCGATCAACCCAAAGAGGATTGCCAGCACAACCGCGATTAAGATTCGGCCAAGGTTCTTCATGCCGCAGCGTCTCGAATCGGTGCGAGGCAGATTTCATGCGCCCGCGCCACATAGAGAATATCGGATCAAGAATCGTCCTCCTTTAGTCGGTTAAGGCCCGCCAAGGCAACGGCTTGCGTCGCCCGGCTGGCCTGCCAATGAACTTGGCTGCGCGCAACGGCCCATAAATTGGTGTGCGCCCCAGGCCGTTCCGCGCCCGCCTTTCTTCTCGACGACTCGCCGTTTGATGCTAGGATGCGGACGATATGACAACTCAAACGCCGCCAGCGCCACAAAAAATCAACCTGCGCCGGCCCGACATCATGGAAGCGGTGCAAGCGCAGGTGCTCTCGCATTATCGGAGCGAACTGGTGGACCGCATCCGCGCTCGGGGCCACGGGCTGACTTCCGGCGGGCTTACCATCAAGCTCGCCAAGGAGTTCGGATTCTGCTACGGCGTTGAGCGCGCGATCGACCTCGCTTACGCGGCGCGCAAGGTGTTCCACGACCGCCCGATCTACATCCTGGGCGAAATCATTCACAATCCCGAGGTCAACGACCAGCTGCATGAAATGGGGATCCGTTTCCTCTCCGGTAAGGAAAAGAACGCCGAGATCGAGGATTTGCAAAAGGGCGACGTGGTCATCATCCCGGCCTTCGGCGCGGAGGTCGTCACGATGGAGAAGCTCAAAGCCAAAGGCTGCCAGTTTGTCGATACGACCTGCGGTGACGTGATGAGCGTATGGAAACGGGTGCGCCAATATGCCAATGAGTCGGTGACCAGCATCATCCACGGCAAAGCCTGGCACGAGGAAACCAAGGCCACCAGCTCCCGCGCGACGGCCAACGGCGGCGGGCATTACCTGGTGGTGTTCACGCTGGCCGAGACGGATTACGTCTGCAACTACATTGTCAACGGTGGCAACAAGGAGGAGTTCCTCAACAAGTTCCGCGGCGCTTACTCCGCCGGTTTCGATCCGGACATTCACCTCAATGCGATCGGCGTGGCCAACCAAACGACCATGTTGCGCGGCGAAACCGAGGAGGTCCAGCGCCGCCTCCGCGCCGCGATGGAAACGCGATACGGCGCCGCGGATTCCGACAAGCATTTCCGCTTCTTCGACACCATTTGCGGCGCGACGCAGGACCGGCAGGACGCGCTGGAAAAACTGTTGCGCGAGCCGATGGACCTGCTGCTGGTGATCGGTGGCTACAACTCCTCGAACACGTCGCACCTGGCCGAGATGGGCGAAGCGAAGCTGGCCACTTATTTCGTCAAGAACGCCGCCAAGATGGTTTCCGACACCCTCATCGTGCACTACGACCAACATTTGAACAAAGAGGTGGAGACAAAAAACTGGCTCCCGGCGGGCGACATCACCGTCGGCATCACGGCGGGCGCTTCCTGCCCGAATAACCTGATCGAGGAAACCATCCGGCGCCTTTTCGAGCTGCGCGGCATCTCCGTGCACGCGCTCCTAGCCGGTTCCTAACGGAAGGACATGCCCTGCACTCGCCTGGAGCTGGAACAACGCGAGCGGCAATTCCTGGCTCCTTATGCCCAGTTCAGCGCCGCGAGCCGCGGCCGCGAATACGAGGAAACCCCGCCCGATTGGCGCACGCAATTCCAGCGGGACCGCGACCGGGTGATTCATTCGCGGGCCTTCCGGCGCCTGGAATACAAGACGCAGGTCTTCCTCAATGGCACCGGGGACCATCTGCGCACCCGCCTCACCCACACCATCGAAGTGGCGGGCATCTCCCGCAACCTCGCTCGCGCCCTGCGCCTGAGTGAAGACCTGGCCGAGGCCATCGCCCTGGCCCACGACCTGGGCCATTCCCCGTTCGGTCACAAAGGCGAAGCGATCTTGAATGAGTTGATGAAGGACCACGGCGGGTTTGAACATAACCGCCAGAGTTTGCGCGTCGTGGAATTGTTGGAGCAAAAATATCCGCTCTTCCCCGGCCTGAACTTGAGCTGGGAGACGCGGGAAGGTCTGGCCAAGCATTTCACGGCGCACGATCGTCCGGGCAAAAGCAAGGGCTTTGACGCCCGCTCGTCGTCGTTGGAGGCCCAGGTGGCGAACCTGGCGGATGAAATTGCGTACTACAGCCACGACTTGGACGATGGGCTGAGTTCCGGGTTGCTGTCCGAAGCGCAACTGTCCGAAGCCGTGCGCATCTGGCATGAGGCGGCGGATGCGGTGAAACGAGATTACGGCGATCTGCCCGACGAATGCCGCCGTTATTTCATCATCCGCTGCATCATTGATGAGTACGTCCGGGATGTGGTGGAAACCACGGAGCAGAAAATTCGCGCGGCGGCGGTCCAATCCGCCGACGAGGTCCGCGGGCAACCGGGGCCGCTGGCGCAATACAGTTCGTTACGGACCGGGTTGAACGCGGAATTACAGGAGTATCTTTACGAGAACCTTTACTACAATCCCTTGGTCCACGAGCCGAACCGCCGCGCGGTGCGCCTGCTCGAAGAACTCTTCGAGTACTACCTGGCGCACCAGGAACATTTCGGGGAGGCCCTGCACAAGCGGGCGCATCAGGACGGCTGGCACCGGGTCGTGTGCGATTACCTGGCGGGCATGACTGACCGCTACGCCATCCAGGAGCATCAACGACTCATCGCCGTTCCCGCCTGAACAGCGAGGTGTGATTTGGCAGGCGCCTTGACTGGCGGCTCGGGCGCGTCACTTTTCCGCCAGCAACTCCTCAATCTTCTTCTTCAACGCCTTGTAGTCTTTGTCGCCTTTGACATATTGGCCGCCGGGATGGAGATGCCGGACGATGCCCTTCCGGTCGATGAGAAAACTGACGCTGGTCCATTGTTGGTCGCCGCGGTCGAGCCACCAGTCGTTCAAGGTGCGCCAGCCGGAATCGATGGCGACCGGAAACATGAAGCCGAAATTGCGCGCGTACTGCTCCACGGCTTCGGCCTTCAGCGGCTCGGACGATTTATGATGGTAGAAGCCGATCACCTCCAAACCTTGCGAGTGGTAGGCTCCATAGAATTCGTTCAAGGCCGGCGCGGTCGCCGCGCAATACGGGCAGTCGGGCGCCGTCCACCACCGGACGAGCACCACTTTGCCGCGCAGCTCTCGCAGGGTGAGCGGCGCGGTATTGATCCAGTTCGTCGCCTGCCATTCGGGGGCGGGTTTGCCCAACACCGTCGGGCCCATCGACGCGGCGGCGCATCGGCCCGCGAGCGGCAACGCCAGCCAAAGGCACCAGAGGAATGCCGCCCCTTTCCTGAGCGTGGCAGCTTTCATGGTTGGAAGATTAACCCTTGGCGGTTGAGCAGTTCAAGCGAGCATCCACGCTCGCAAGTGGCTCCTGGAAGTCGGATGACAACCTCGCTGTCTCAAAACAGGACATCTCGGTCCTAAGTGTTCCTTCCGATCCCGACAAGGCAGGGGAGGGTGTCGATCCTTGTAGGCTTCGCTCTCCACGGACGCGGCCAGGTCCACGGTTGTTTCCAAGCCCATTCGCTTGAGTTCTTCGGCCAATTGCCGATTTCACAAGTACCAGACGCGTTCTGTGGGAACGGCAGCACCGCCTATGATTACGGCTCACGAGACAAACAGCTTTCCGAAAGGCAGCCAGCGCAATGCCAGCCGCCCAAAGATTGCCGCGCCGCCGGTGGCCGGCCCGGAGCCTGCCTCCGCTCCCCCCGGCGAACCCGCTGAAGTGGGCCGTTTGCAGGAAGCCCTGCGCAAGAGCGAGCTGAAGAATCGCGCGCTGCTCAACACGATCGCTGATTTCCTCTTTTCGATCCGCAAAGACGGGACCATTCTGGAATTTCAAGCTCCCAGCGAGGGCCAGTTGACACTCCCTGCCGACGGAGTCATCGGGCGGCGCATCATGGAGTTGTTGCCGATTCAGCTCGCGCAGCAGGCGATGTATTACCTCGAGAAGGCGTTGCGCACCGGTGAGACGCAGACCTTCACCTGCCAGTATCTGCTCCCCGGCCGCGTGCGTGATTGGGAAACCCGCATTACCAGCAGCGGCCCGGGCGAAGTCCTAGCCCTGGTGCGCGATGTGACCGATCGCAAAGTGCTCGAGAAGGAGATCGTCGAAATCACCAACAAGGTGCAAGCGCGCATCGGCCAGGACTTGCACGACGGTCTGGGCCAACATCTGACCGGCATCACTTTTTTGACCCGCGCCCTCGAAAACAAGCTGAGCGCCAAGTCGCTTCCTGAGGCCGCGGAGGCCGCGGAGGTCGGCCGGCTGGTGATCCAGGCCTTGTCCCAAACGCGCAACCTGGCGCGCGGCCTTTTCCCGGTCGAATTGGAATCGAACGGCTTGATTCCCGCCTTCCGCGAACTAGCCACGACGGTGGAGAACCTGTTCAGCATCTCCTGCGTTCTGGAATGCGACGAGAATCTGAAGGTGACGAACCTGGCGGTCGCGACCCATCTGTTTCGCCTGGCGCAGGAAGCGATCAACAATTCGGTCAAGCACGGCAAAGCCAAGCGGGTAGTGGTTGGCCTGCACCAGGCGGACGGCAAAGTCGTGCTGGCGATCAGCGACGACGGCCAGGGTTTTCCGCGCAAGGAAATCAAATTGAACGGTCTCGGGTTGCGGATCATGAATTACCGGTCCCAGAAAATCGGCGCCAGCCTGGACATCCAAGCGGGCGAACGCGGCGGCACGGTGGTGACCTGCTGCCTGCCCGGCACCGGGCGCGAGTGAGTTTGGGCGCCGCTACCAGGTTTAATTGAGCGAGACTGGAATTTATGCTAACGAAAAATCAGACGGGGCTTCGCAAGGGAAAAACCCGCGTGCTGCTGGTCGATGACCATCCGATCTTGCGCCGCGGCCTGGGCCAGCTCATCAACCAGGAGGCCGACATGATGGTCTGCGGCGAGGCGGAGGACGCTCCGAAAGCGTTCGAGGCAATCGGCGCCCTGAACCCGGACGTGGCCGTGGTGGATATTTCGTTGAAAGGGAGCAATGGCATTGAGTTGATCAAAAACGTCAAAGCCCGTTACCCCGCTTTGCCCATTCTCGTTCTGTCCATGCACGACGAGTCGCTCTACGCGGAACGCGCCCTGCGCGCCGGCGGCCTCGGTTACATCATGAAGGAGGAGGCGATCGAGCAGGTCCTCGTCGCCATCCGGCGCGTGCTCACCGGCGAAATTTTCCTCAGCGACAAAATGAAGGCCAAAATGCTCCAGCAACTGACCAACGGCCGGGGCAAGACGGTCACCTCGCCGATCGAGTACCTCACCGATCGCGAGCTGGAAGTCTTCCGCCTGATCGGTGAGGGCCGCAGCACCCGGCAGATCGCCGGCGAACTTCATCTGAGCGTGCGGACGGTCGAGGCGTATCGCGAATACATCAAAGGCAAATTGAACCTGAAGAATTCCACTGAGCTTGTGCAGCACGCTTTTCACTGGGTCCATCACGAAGCCGCCGCCTGAGGGCGCTTGCGGCGCCGCCAATATCGCCAACGAAACGTGGGGAACAATGGGAAGAGGCCCGACGCCTCTTCCCTTTGTAGTTTTGGCTAAGCGGTCGTGAACAGCGCTTCTCGGTGACTGTCCAGTCGCAATCACCTTGGCCAATCCTCCCCCTTCCCTCGGGGTTGAGCTGGACTCTTGCGCGGTGGACCATTGCGCCGTTGACAGCCCCTTGACCCTTGTTAGGCTGCCCGCTCGTTTCTGTGGATTTCACCGACGAACATTGACTTAAACGCTCATCATTTTTATGGCCAAAGCATCTGCATCGATGAAGTATGTCTATCTCTTCGGCAACAAAAAGGCCGACGGCGACGGCTCCATGAAAGCCCTCCTGGGCGGCAAAGGCGCAAACCTCGCCGAGATGACCCGCATCGGGCTGCCGGTGCCGCCGGGTTTCACCATCACCACCGAAGTCTGCGCTTATTTCTATGCCAGCAAACGCTCCTACCCGAAGGAACTGCGCGCCCAAATGGAGGCCGGCGTCGCCAACATGGAGAGAATCCTCGGCAAAAAGTTCGGCGATCTTGAGAATCCGTTGCTGGTGGCCGTCCGCTCCGGCGCCCGCGACTCCATGCCCGGCATGATGGACACGATCCTCAACCTCGGCCTCAACGATCAGACCGTCATCGCGCTGGCCAAGCGGTCGAACAACGAGCGCTTCGCCTGGGATTGCTACCGCCGGTTCATCCAGATGTACGGGGACGTGGTGCTCGGCGTGCAGAAGCGCGCGGGCGAAGATCACGAACCGTTCGAAACCGTCATCGAAAGCTTGAAAGCGGAATTGTTCCCCGGAGACACGCAGGTCGAGGACACGCGCATCGACGCCAACGGCCTGAAAGAACTCGTGTCGCGCTTCAAAAAGCTGGTGAAATCGCGCACCGGCAGGGATTTTCCGGAAAACCCGTGGGACCAGCTCCAGGGCGCCATCGGCGCGGTCTTCGGATCGTGGATGAATGACCGCGCCATCGTCTATCGCCGCAAATACAACATCCCCCAGGAATGGGGCACGGCCGTCAACGTGCAGGCGATGGTTTTCGGCAATACCGGCGAGCGGTCCGGTTCGGGGGTGGCGTTCACCCGCGACCCGGCGTCGGGTGAACGAGTTTTCTACGGCGAATTCCTGATGAACGCGCAAGGCGAAGACGTCGTGGCCGGCGTCCGGACGCCCGAACCGGTGCGGGAGCTGGCGCGCAAGCAGCCCGTTTCCCATGCCGAGCTGGAGCGCATCCGCAAGGTGCTCGAATCCCATTTCAAGGACATGCAGGACTTCGAGTTCACGATCGAGGAGGGCAAGGTCTTCATGCTCCAAACCCGCAACGGCAAACGGACCGGCCTGGCCGCCGTCCGCATCGCCTGCGAGATGGTGAAGGAGAAGCTCATCCCCTGGCGAACGGCCATCACCCGCGTGCCGGCCGAGCAGCTCGATCAGGTGCTCGCGCCGGTGTTCGACCGCGCCGCGATCCGGTCCGCCAAGCTCATCGCCAAGGGTCTGCCGGCGGGGCCGGGCGCGGCTTCCGGAAAAATCTATTTCAACGCCGAGCGCGCGGTCGAAGGGGCGAACCGCGGCGAAAAGGTGCTGCTCGTTCGGATCGAGACCTCGCCCGAAGATTTGCGCGGCATGATCGCCGCCGAGGGCATCCTGACGGCGCGGGGCGGCGTCAGTTCCCACGCCGCGCTGGTCGCGCGGCAAATGGGCAAGGTGTGCGTCTGCGGCGCCAGCGCGTTGCACATCGATTACCACACCAAGCGGCTCGACGTCGGTGAGCAGACTTTCCGGGAAGGCGATTACCTGTCCATCGATGGCACCGCCGGCGAAGTCTATGCCGGCCAGGTCAAGACCGCCGCGTCGGAGATCATCCAGGTGCTCCTGGAAAAATCGCTCAAGCCCGAACAGAGCCAGACCTACCGCTACTACGCGCGGTTGATGCAGTGGTGCAATCAGGCTACCCGCCTGGAAGTCCGCACGAACGCCGATACGCCGGAGCAGACCGCCAACGCTGTCGCTTTCGGCGCCAGCGGGATCGGCCTCTGCCGCACCGAACATATGTTCTTCGAAGGCGACCGCATCGATGCCATGCGGGAAATGATTTTGGCCGAGAAGACGGACGACCGGAGGAAGGCCCTGGCCAAGCTCCTGCCCTATCAGCGCGAAGACTTCGCCGGAATGTTCGAGGAATTGCGAGGCCTCCCGGCGACGATCCGTTTCCTCGATCCGCCGCTGCACGAATTTCTCCCGCACGATCATGCCGCGCAGACCCAATTGGCCGAGAAGCTGGGCGTGAGTGTCGAAAAAATCGCCAAGCGCGTCCACGACCTGCACGAGTTCAACCCGATGCTGGGCCATCGCGGCTGCCGGCTGGGCATCGTCTATCCGGAGATCAGCGAGATGCAGGCGCGCGCCGTGTTCGAGGCCGCCGCCGAAGTCCAGAAGCAGGGGATCAAAGTGCGGCCCGAAATCATGATTCCACTGGTCGGCTTCCCCAAGGAACTGCAGTTGCAGTTGGAAGTCGTGCATCGCGTGGCCAAGGAAGTCGCCGCCGAACGGAAGGCCAAGTTCAATTACCTGGTGGGCACTATGATCGAGATTCCACGCGCCGCGCTCATCGCGGACGAAATCGCCCGGGAGGCCGAGTTTTTCAGCTTCGGCACGAACGATCTGACGCAGACGACGCTGGGCATGAGCCGCGACGACTCCGGCTCGTTCCTTGGCGCTTACGCCGAACTGGAAATCGTGAAGCAAAATCCATTCGCGAGCATCGACCAGACCGGCGTCGGCAAGCTCATGGAGATGGCCTGTGCCCTCGGCCGCCAGACCCGTCCCGGCATCAAGCTGGGCATTTGCGGCGAACACGGCGGTGAACCGTCGAGCGTGAAGTTCTGCCATCGCCTCGGCCTGAGCTACGTCAGTTGCTCCCCTTTCCGCGTCCCGATTGCCCGCTTGGCCGCCGCGCAGGCCGCGCTGGAGGAAGACAAGGCTGCCAAGGCCGGAAAAAAGTAAAGCAACTGTATGCGGGGCTTGCGAGCAGGGGGGGAGCGCGGGCGTACTGCCCACGGCCCTTTGAAAACCGACGAGTTAACGATACCAAAAACCCCCTTTACGGTCGTATCGCTAACCCAGAAAGCGCCGAGCTCGCAGCGAATTAGATGGCCGCCGTCCCCGCCGTGAGCACCTTCACAAGCGCCGAGCGCGTCAACCAGCGCAATGCGGTCCTCGCCGGATTCCTCGGGTGGACGCTCGACGCCTTCGATTTCTTCGTGCTCACCTTCGTCATCGACGATGTGGCGCGCGCGTTCGGGAAGACGCGCCCGGACATCGCGCTGACAATCACGCTGGCGCTCGCCACGCGGCCAATCGGCGCGTTCATCTTCGGCATGATGGCCGACCGGTTCGGACGCCGGCTGCCGCTCATGCTCAACGTGGTCTTCTACGCCGTGATCTCCGTCCTGTCGGGACTCGCGCCGAGTTATCGGGTGTTTCTGGTCCTGCGGATGCTATTTGGCATCGGCATGGGCGGCGAATGGGGCGTCGGGGCATCGCTGGCGCTCGAGTCGGTGTCATCCAAGTGGCGCGGGTTGTTCTCCGGGCTGCTGCAGGAAGGCTACGCCCTGGGCAACTTGCTGGCCGCATTTGCGTTCCGCGTCGCGTACGTTCCACTGCACGCGGCCCATCCCGAAGGCGCGTGGCGCTGCCTGTTCTTCATCGGCGGCCTGCCGGCGCTATTGTCACTGTTCATCCGCGCCCGAGTCAAGGACTCGGCGGCGTGGCACGAGCACCGCACAGATTGGACGACGTACCGGCGATCGATCCTGAAACACTGGCCGCGCTTCGTGTATCTCGTGTTGCTGATGACCATGATGAACTTCATGTCCCACGGCACGCAGGACATGTATCCGACGTTCCTGCAGCGGCAGCGGATGTACACACCCGGGCAGACTGCGAACATCACGATGATCTCGATGCTCGGCGCGATTCTAGGGGGACTGGCGTTCGGCTATTTCTCGGACCGATCAGGCCGCCGCAGCGCGATGGTGACGGCCGCCCTGTGCGCGCTCCTCGTTGCGCCGCTCTGGATCGCCGCGCCGAATACCGCGCTGATCGTCATCGGCGTCTTCCTGCTGCAGTTCTTTGTCCAGGGCGCGTGGGGCGTGATTCCGGCGCACATCAACGAGCTGTCGCCGGGACACCTGCGCGGCTTTTTCCCCGGCTTTGCGTACCAGCTCGGCGTGCTGTGTGCGTCGAGCATCACTTATATCGAGACGCTGCTCGGCGACCACTTCACCTACGCGCAGTCGATGGGCATGCTGGCGGCCACAGTGATGCTCGGCGTGGCTGCGGTGACGCTGTTGGGCCCGGAGAACCACCGGGTCACCTTCCGCAAGACATAATCCCTTGGATCTTCGTGAATTGGAAATGCTTCGGGCAGGAGGGCGGGGATCAAACTCCGCCCCGACAGACCTCCCGCCACCGGTCCGGGAGTTTTCCAGGCGCATCTGCGCCAAATACTGGTGGTCGAGGTTTGTGAGCAAAATCTCGTCCGAACTGGGCCGCAATTCGTGATCGAGCACGTTGGCCACGTGGACCGCGGTGACCGGGCCAACGGCCTTGGAGGGGTGGCGCGACGGAGTATGGTGGAAGGCGATGGCCTCGACGACGCCAAACGGCAGCCCCCAAGTGCCCAGCAGGCACGCGCCCACTTCGGCGTGAGTCGTACCCAACACCTCCCGCTCCGCGGTTGCAAAAGGGATCTTTCTTTCCCGTGCCCGCGCAAAGATGCCGCTGTATTCCTGTGGCAGATTGGCGCCCAGCATCAGCTTGCCGACGTCGTGCAGCACGCCCGCCGTAAAGGCCTCCTCCGCAAGCTTCAGATCGCCGGTGACGTCGCGGAACATCCATTGGGCCAGCCTGCCGGTGCCCATCGAATGACGCCACAGGGCTTCGATGGAAAAGGGGAGGTTCGCATTACCTTCGAAGCTCGAAAACGCGTGGGCCATCAACACCAGCGCCTTGGTCTGCTCAATGCCCAGGTGGCCGATCGCTTCCGCCAGACTGCTGATGTCGCGCTGCAGCCCGAACGCGGCAGAGTTGACCAGTTGCAGCACTTTCGCCGTCAACGCAAGGTCCTGGCTCAGCAGCCGCCCGACCTCATCCAACCCCGTGTCTGGCGACTGCAACGCTTTCACCACTTGAAGGTAAATGGCTGGCACACTCGGCAGTTTGGTGAGGCGCGCCAGCAGTGGCCTGATCGCCAGCTCGTCCAGTCATTTCTCCAGCGTGCGCGCCTGTTCCAGGACCCCTGTTAACGCTTCGGCCGTGCACGGTTTGGCCACCCAATGCTGCGCCGCCGGATCGCCCTGCAGTGGTTGCGGCTGGCTCGCTGTGTCCGCCGGATCGAGCATCAAAATGCGCAGAACGGCCGGATACCGATTCATCACCAAAGTCAGGAACGACATCCCATCTCTGCCCGGCACGCGCGAATCCGCCAGCACCACCTCGAACTGCCGTCGGGCCAGCATTTCCAGGGCGTGACCGGCCTCCCCCGTGGAGGCGATGTCCCACACATGTTGCAATGCCGCCAGGGGCTGAACGTCCCGGGGGTCTTTCACGACACATAAAATAGCGCGTTTCATAAGGCGGTGGCCAGATTCGCGCGGGCCACCGAGGCGAAACCACGCGATTTTCCGATGAAAAAATCGGATGTCAAACCTGTTACGCGGAGGAGTTCATGGTTCCGCCTCGACCCAAGGCGGACGGAACGCCGCTTGAGAAGAGTTTTCCCGGTTGCCGATGGCGGCGACTCTTTTACCCTTTGCGTGGTATGAATCTTTGGCGTGGTTTGTGTTCTGGCTGGCACGGCGCTTGCCATCGGGCAACGATTCAGCTTTCCTAAGCGCCATGCCCGCGCCGAATGATTACCCAGTTGGCTCCCATTACGACCGTCCTGCCTGACAAGGCGGCAAACGGACCCTGTCACGCAGCCGACGCCGGCGGGTGAACGGCCCGTAGCCATGTTCCGAATTGCTGGCGTGTCGTCCCGGCCTTCTCCCAGACAGAAAACTGTGAACTTGCGTCATGGTGACCACCCAAAGCTGCGCTTGGCTTTGATCTGCCTGGCTGCCAGTTGGTTCTCGCTCCTACTCTGCGGCTGCGAGAGCGTTGGCTATTATCGGCAGGCGATTCACGGTCAATACCAGGTTCTGGCCCGGCGCCAGCCAATCGCTGTCCTGCTGGCGGATCCGGCGACCCCGGCGTCACTGCGCGAGAAGCTTCAGGCCGTGCTGGTGGTTCGCCAATTCGCGGAACGGCAGCTCAAACTGCCGGCCAACGGCCACTACTTGCGTTACGCCGATCTCCACCGCCGCTACGTGGTCTGGAACGTCCATGCCGCGCCGGAATTTTCGCTCCAGCCCAAAACCTGGCGGTACCCGGTGGTCGGGCGACTCGATTACCGCGGGTACTTTTCGGAAACGGCGGCCCGGCGCTATGCGGCGAAGCTAGAGCGGAAAGGCTTCGATGCGTATGTCGAAGGGGTAGAAGCCTATTCCACTTTGGGTTGGTTTCGCGATCCGGTCCTGAACACATTCATCGAGCGTCAGAAACCGGAATTGGCCGAGGTTCTCTTTCACGAATTGGCCCATCAACGGGTGTTTGCTCCGGGCGACACCGACTTCAACGAGGCATTTGCCACCGGCGTGGCCGAGGAAGGAGTGGCCCGGTGGCTGCGCGCCGCCGGCGACCCCGCGGCATCCGGCAACTATCAGATCAATCTCCAGCGCAACGCGCAGTTCGTGCGGTTGATCATGGCCGCTCGCGGCGCGCTGGAGGCGGCCTATGGCGCGGATCCGCCCGGCGGCCGAAGCTCATCGAAAAAGCTCAGCGAGCAGGAGCGCTCGCTCAAACGCAGTCAAAAGGCCGAAGCCATCGATCGACTGCGGCAAGATTACGAGCGGCTCAAAGGGCAGTGGGGCGGTTACACGGGCTACGACGACTGGTTCGCTCATTCGCTGAACAACGCGCAACTCAACACGGTGGCCACCTATTATCATTGGGTGCCGGCGTTTCACCGAATCCTTGAGCGGTCGGGCGGCGACCTCAATCAGTTTTACAAGGAAGTCAAAGGACTGGCGAAACTGGCGAAAGAGGAACGACACCGCCGGCTAAATCGATTGCTGGAATGATCCAGCGGCCGCTTTCGCAACCTGCGCCGGCCTGATTTCCGAAGGCTGAGTTTGGCGTGGAAATGCAGACGAAAGCCGGCTAAACCTACCGCATGTCGGAAAAGTCCGAACCACCTCCGGCACCGCCGGTGAGCCGGAGGGATTCGTGGGCGAGAAGCACGATGTGGATGGGCATCGTCCTCTTCCTCGTCGTGGGCGGCGTCTTCGTTTTCAAATCCTGCCGCGACGTTCCCGGTGATTTGATCGACAAGACCGACCAGGCCATCGGCAAGGCGGGCAACGCGCTGGCCACGGTGGCTGCGGCATTCAATCGTGGCACCGTGACCACTTCCTTCCTCAGCTACGCCACCAGCATCAGCAACAATCATTACCTTCAATTCGCCACCCTGCGCCAGACCGAGGTGTTCACGCAGACCGACGAGGCCAGCACAGGGTTTGGTTACATCCCTCTGCCCGAAGTGATCGTCGAAGCGCGCGCGCCGGTCGAATTCACCTATTACCTCGACCTCAACGCGAAATGGCAGTTGCTGGTCAAGGAGAACGTGTTTTATGTCCTCGCCCCTCCCATCCAATTCAACAAACCCGCCGTGGACGCTTCGGCCATCCGGTACGAGGTCAGGAAAGACAGCGTCTTCCGGAACACGGCCCAGGCGCAGGAGAACTTGAAGCAATCGATCACCTTCCTGGCCAACCGCAGGGCGCGGGAAAATATCAACCTGGTCCGCGAAACGGGCCGCCGCCAAACCACCGAGTTTGTCGAGCGCTGGCTCATGAAGACCTACACCGACGGCAAACAATATCCGGTCAAAGTGTATTTCCCCGACGAATCTCCGCCCGGCGGCAACACGATTACCGACCTCCCTGCCCGCTGAGCCGGACTAACCCCGGCCGCGCTCGGAGATTTTTCTATCGCCAAGCCGGGCGGGCGCCGCTTAACTGGGACACGGCCTGACTGATTTTGCGCAACGAAAGCTCTGAGTCATGAATAAGTCCGCCTGCATTCTGCTCCTGGCGGTGACGCCGTTTGCATCGGCGCGCGCCGCCCAATTCAAGTTTCCCAACCACACGTTCACCGTGCCGGATGGTTTCGAGGTGGAACTAGTCGCCGGGCCGCCGCTGGTGGAGCGGCCGATCGTGGCCGACTTCGACGAACAAGGCCGGTTCTACGTTGCCGATTCCTCCGGCTCGAACGACAAGCTGGAGAAGCAACTCCAGGACAAGCCCCATCGCATCGTCCGCCTGGACGACGCCGATGGCGACGGGCGCTTCGACAAAAGCACCGTGTTCGCCGACAAAATGATGTTCCCCGAAGGGGCGATGTGGTTCGACGGTTCGCTCTACGTCGGCGCGCCGCCGAGCATCTGGAAACTTACCGACACCGACGGCGATGGCGTGGCCGACCAACGCGCGGAGTGGTTTCAAGGCCGGACCCTCACCGGCTGCGGGAACGATCTGCACGGTCCTTATCTCGGCCCCGACGGCTGGATTTACTGGTGCAAAGGCGCCTTCGCCAAGCAGACCTACGAGCGTCCCGGCAAGGTTCCATTCGTGACCCGCGCCGCGCACATCTTCCGCTGCCGCCCGGATCGGACCGGCATCGAGCCGGTGATGACTGGCGGCATGGACAATCCAGTGGCGGTCGTTTTTACGCCCGCCGGCGAGCGGATTTTCTCCACCACCTTCCTCCAGCATCCGGAAGCCGGCAAACGCGACGGCCTTATCCACGCCATCTACGGCGGCGTCTATGGCAAGTCGCATGACGTCCTCGATGACCATAAGCGTACCGGCGACCTGATGCCGGTGCTGGTCAATCTCGGTCCGGCCGCACCATGCGGCCTTGTTCGCTACGCCTCGCGCGGATTCGGCGGCGAATTCCAGGACAATCTCTTCGCCTGCCTCTTCAACCTCCACAAAGTCACGCGCCACGTGCTCGAACCGCAGGGCGCGACCTTCCGCACGCGCGACAGCGACTTCCTGGTCTCGGACAATCCCGATTTTCATCCGACCGACGTGTTGGAGGACGCCGACGGCAGCCTGCTCGTGATCGACACCGGCGGCTGGTATAAGCTCTGTTGCCCGACTTCGCAGCTTGCGAAACCGGACGTGCGCGGCGCGATTTACCGCGTCCGCCGAACCGGCGCTCCAAAAATCAACGACCCGCGCGGACTCAAGCTCCCGTGGGCGAAAATGAAGCCGGCGGAGCTGGCGAACCTCCTCGGCGACGACCGCCCCGCGGTCCGCGATCGGGCCATCCAGCAATTGGCAAAAAACGGAGCCGACGCGGTGCCCGCGCTGGCGCAGGTCCTTGAACAATCTGACTCCCGTCTCCGCCCCAGCGACGCGGGTTCGCGACGGAAGGAGACGGCCTTGGCTGAACCGCGGCGCAACGCCGTCTGGGCCTTGACGCGCATCGAAAGCGCCGCCGCGCGCCAGGCGGTCCGCGCCGCGTTGACCGACCGTGATGAGAGCGTGCGCCACGCGGCGGTCCATTCCATTAGTGTTTGGCGGGACAAGAGCGCGCTACCGCAGTTGCTCGCCTTGCTGAAGAACAGTTCGGCCTCGCTCCAGCGCGTCGTGGCCGAGGCCGTGGGCCGCATGGGCGACAAGAGCGCGGTGCCGGCTTTGCTCGCAGCGTCGAACGCGCCCCAGAGCGGGCCGGCCAGTGATCGGGTCCTCGAACACTCGCTTATTTACGCCTTGATCCAAATTGCCGACCCGGATGCCACCGGCGCGGGATTGGTGGCGGCCAGCTCGTCCGCCCGGCGCGCCGCGCTCATCGCGCTCGATCAGATGGATGGCGGCGGATTGAAGCCGGAGCAGGTCACCCCGCTGCTGGCTTCGAGCGATCGCGTCATCCACGAAACAGCTTCGTGGATCATCGGCCGCCACGCCGACTGGGGCGGTACCCTGTCCCGCTACTTCACTTTGGAAAGCGAGCGACCGGACCTCGACGATTTGCAGCGAGGCGAAGGGTTGCGGCAAGCCGCGCCGTTCGTCCGCGATCCGGCCATCCAGGCGTTGCTCGCCGCCAAGGCGGGCGATGCGCGGAGCGCGTTGAAAGTGCGACTGGCCGCGTTGAACGTGATGGCCGCGGCGCCACTGCGCAGCACGCCGCCCGCGTGGGCCGATGCGCTTGATCGATGCCTGGGCAGCGCCGACGAGACGCTCCTGCGCGCCACCGTCGCGGCCATTCGCACCATGCCTCCATTGCAGACCAACCACCCTACGCTCGGCGCCACCCTGCTCGGCTTGGCTCGCGCGAGGCTGGAACGCGACTCTGCCTTTGCCGTGGAAGCCTACGCGGCAGTGCCTGGCGGCTGGTCGCCCGTAACCTCAACCGAGCTGGACATGCTGCGCGCCGCGCTGGATCCCACTCTGCCGGTCAGCACGCGCTCCACGGCCGCGTCGCTGGTGGCGCGCCTGCCGCTGGCGGACCACCAACTCATCGTCCTGGCGGAGTCGTTGCGAACCGCCGGCCCTTTGGAAGTAGCCAAGCTCCTCGGCGCGTTCGATAAATCGACCAATGAGGCCGTCGGCCTGGCCTTGGTTTCCGCGCTGAAGGCATCCGGCCCGCGGTCAGGCGTGCGGGCCGAGTTACTGCGGCCGCATCTGGCGAAATTCCCGGAGAGCGTGCGCCAGGAGGGCGGGGCGTTGCTCGCCTCGCTCAATGCGGACGCCGCCAGCCAGGCGGCGCACCTCGATGAATTGCTCGCCCAGCTCAAAGGCGGCGATGTCCGGCGCGGCCAGGCTATCTTCAACAATCCCAAGGCCGCGTGTTCCTCCTGCCATGCCATCGGCTATTTGGGTGGCAAACTGGGTCCGGATCTGACGACCGTCGGGCAGATTCGCACCGAGCGCGATCTGCTCGAGTCCATCGTCTATCCCAGCGCCAGTTTCGTGCGTAGCTACGAACCGATGATCGTGGTGACGAAGTCGGGCGAAGAACTCAGCGGCGTGCTCCGCAGTGATTCGGCCAATGAAGTCGTGCTGGCGACCGGCGCGGACACCGAAGTGCGCCTCGCCCGACGGGACGTCGCGGAAATGCGGCCGGGCACCGTGTCGGTCATGCCTCAGGGGCTGGACGAGCAACTCAGCCGGTCGGAACTCTCCGATTTGCTCGCCTTCCTCAAGTCAACGAAGTGGGGTGCGCAGTAGTTCCGCCAGCGTCCCTGCCCGCGGTCAGTTCACCGGCACAAACTTGACGCAGACCGGGGCCGCCACTGGAACTGAATTTCCAGTTGGAGTTAAACGCCCCGAGTTGGCATCAATGCGGAACACGACGACCGTATTGGAATCCTGGTTGGCGGCCAGGAGCCACGTGCCGGAGGGGTCGATGCCGAAATTGCGGGGGATTCGGCCGCGGGTGGATTGATGCTCCACCAGGGCAAGCTGGCCGGTCTTCGGGTCGATGGCATAGACCACGATACTGTTGTGCCCGCGGTTTGAACCGTACAGAAAGTGTCCGTTCGGATGCGCTTCCACCTCCGCGGTGCTGTAACTCCCCTTCAGCTCTTCTCCCGCCGGAAGCGTGGAAATGGTCTGTAATTCCTTCAGCTCGCCCCGTTCCGCGTCGTAGCCGAACGCGGTCATGGTACACTGGATTTCGTTGATCACATAGACGAAGCGCGCGTTGGGATGAAAGGCCAGATGACGCGGACCCGCTCCGGGCTTGACCGAGGCCGAGGGCGGGTCGTTGGGGACGAGCGATCCTTTCGCGGCATCGAAGCGATAGACCAGCACCTCGTCCAGTCCGAGGTCGCACGCGAGCGCGAAACGGTTGGCGGGATCGGTCAGGATGCAGTGCGCGTGCGGGCCTTCCTGGCGTTGCGTATCGACACTCGACCCCTTGTGCTGGATCGCGGCGCTGGCAGGCCCCACCCGGCCATCCTCCTGAATGGGCAACGCCGCGATGCTGCCGCTGCCGTAATTGGCCACCAGCACGGCCTTGCCGGTGTTGTCCACGACCAAGTGGCACGGGCCGCTGCCTTCCGAGGGTTGTTGGTTCAGGAGTGAGAGTTTTCCGCTGGTCGCGTCGATGGAAAAGGCGCTGACCTTGCCGCTCTTGCGGCCGGAACCCGCTTCATTTGCGGCGTAGAGCAAATGGTGATTGGGATGAATAGCCAGGAAACTCGGGCTTGCGGTTTCACCCGCCAGTCCGAGTGAGGTTAACGATCCCGACACCAAGTCTAGACGATAGGCATAAATCCCTTTGCTCTTCGTCTCGGTGTAAGTGCCGATGTAAACCAGGCATTCGCCGGCCTTGCTGGGACGCTTGCTCGCCGGCGTCTGCGCGGGCGCGGCGCGCGCGCAGGCAAGGAGCAAGAGAATAACGGCGGCGAGGCTGGTTTTAAGGCCGCAGGTTGTTTTCTTGCGCAGGCCATTGGCTGACTTCAATATGAGCGTCTATGACTCGAACAAAAGAAGAGCTTTGGGAGCGGTTCAAGAGATACTACACGGAATTTCCCGCGGTCGGCCTGGCGATGGACTTGAGCCGCGTGAGTTTCGGCGACGATTATTTTGAGGCGATGGCTGGACCAATGCAGAAAGCATTCGCGGCGATGGCCGAGTTGGAAAACGGCGCGATCGCAAACCCCGACGAGAAGCGGATGGTCGGCCATTATTGGCTGCGCAATCCGGCCTTGGCGCCGAAAAAGGAGATCTGGTCGGAGATTGAGGAGACGGTCGCGAGTATCAAGGCCTTCGCCACGGAGGTCCACGCCGCGAGGGTTCGGGGCAGTCATGGCGCGTTCAAGAAGCTACTGCTTATCGGCATTGGCGGCTCGGCGTTGGGGCCACAATTCGTTGCGCGCGCTTTGGGGAACCCTCTGACCGACAAGCTGGAACCATTCTTTTTTGATAATACCGACCCGGACGGAATGGACCGAGTACTGTCGGAGATCGGCGATGACCTGGGGCGGACTTTGTGTCTCGTCATCTCAAAATCGGGTGGAACGAAGGAGACTCGGAACGGGATGTTGGAAGCCCAGCAAGTCTATGAGCGAAAGGGACTCAAGTTCGGCGAACACGCGGTTGCCATTACGGGAGAGGATAGCGAGCTGGATCGCTTCGCCGCGCAGAATGGCTGGCTGAAGCGGTTCCCGATGTGGGATTGGGTCGGTGGCCGAACTAGCGTGACCTCGGCCGTTGGCTTGGTCCCGGCCGCTTTGCAAGGAATCGACATCGACAACTTCCTCGCCGGAGCCAAGGAATGCGATGAATTGACTCGCCGAAGTGAAATCAGCGGCAATCCAGCGGCTCAGCTTGCGTTGGCTTGGTTCTTTATCGGTAAAGGAAAGGGCGAAAGGGACATGGTCATTCTTCCTTACAAGGATCGGTTGGAACTGTTTTCGAGGTATTTGCAGCAGTTGGTCATGGAATCTTTAGGTAAGGAAAAGGATCTACATGGAAACACCGTGAACCAAGGGTTAGCCGTTTATGGGAACAAAGGATCAACCGATCAACATGCTTATGTGCAACAACTTAGAGATGGATTAAACAATTTTTTCGTTACGTTTATCGAAGTTTTGACGGATCGGACCGAGCCTTCGGTATTCGTGGAACCAGGGGTGACTTCGGGTGATTTCTTGAGTGGGTTTCTGCAAGGAACCCGCCAAGCTCTATACGAGAACGGGCGGGAATCGTTAACGTTAACTTTAAAATCAATCTCCCCGTTTAGCGTCGGTCTGCTAATCGCCCTGTTCGAGCGTGCAGTAGGACTGTACGCTTGGCTAATCAACGTCAACGCTTACCACCAACCTGGGGTGGAAGCCGGGAAGAAAGCCGCAGAAACCGTAATCGGCTGGCAGCGAAGGATCTTGGCTTTTGTGGCCGAGCGGAAAGGACAAATGTTGACCTCCGCCCAGATCGCGAGTGGAATAGGAGCGCACGGGGAGTTTGAAACGGTGTTCAAGGTGTGTGAGCATTTGTCGGCGAACGGGCGGTTGATTCGTCATTCCATGGGCAAGAACCCATTTGAGGCGGGTTATCAGGGAAGTTAGGCCTTGAGAGCGATGTTTATTTACCCGAAGACGTATGATGTGATTGTGGTTGGAGCCGGCCACGCTGGAGTGGAGGCAGCATTGGCGGCCGCAAGGATGGGCTGTCAGACCATGTTGCTGTCGATGAATCTCGACACCATTGGCCAGATGTCTTGCAATCCGGCCATTGGAGGATTGGCAAAAGGACATTTGGCTCGTGAGATCGATGCCATCGGTGGCGAGATGGGTAAAGTCACCGATATGACGGGATTGCAGTTCCGGATGCTGAACACCAAAAAGGGACCGTCGGTTTGGGCGCCGCGCGCTCAATGTGACAAGAAGGCCTATCAGTTCCGACTCAAGTGGGTGTGTGAACGTCAGGAGAAGCTCGATATAAAACAGGGGCAAACGGCTAAGCTGCTGGTCCAAGAGGGAGCAGCGTGTGGCGTTGAAACCACATTAGGAGTTCAGTACTTGGGTCAGACCGTGGTGGTCACGACCGGGACATTTCTGCGGGGGTTAATGCACATTGGCGCAACACAGCAAGCTGGAGGAAGGGCCGGTGAATCGGCGGCCACCAGTTTGTCCGGTTCTCTGAAGGATATTGGCCTGGAATTGGGCCGGCTGAAAACTGGCACCCCGCCCCGTTTGTTGCGTCGGTCGATCGACTTTTCAAAGACCGAACCCCAGCCCGGCGATGAGCCGATCCCCTACTTTACCTATTGGAAGGAAGACTTGTTCCACGTGGAACATTCCGGATCCACTCGGCATGACACTGGGAGTTCCAATGGCGAGTACCCGCCAGGCTCCATCTTGGCGCAAAACCAGGGCCAACTCGCCTGCTACATCACTCATACCACCAACGCCACCGCCGAGCTGATTCGCGCCAACTTGCACAAATCTCCGATGTATTGCGGGGTGATCGAGGGTATCGGCCCGCGTTACTGCCCCTCGATCGAGGACAAAATCGTTCGTTTCCCGGACAAGGAACAGCACCAGATTTTCCTGGAGCCGGAAGGGATCGCGACGGATGAAATCTATGTAAACGGCCTTTCCACTTGTCTCCCATTCGAGGTCCAAGTGCAGATGGTCAGAACTCTCGTCGGTTGCGAGCATGCCGACATCGTGCGTCCCGCTTATGCGGTCGAATACGATTTTGTGTTCCCGACGCAGATCTATCTTTCGCTGGAAACCAAGGTCTGCCGAAACCTTTACCTCGCCGGGCAGATCAATGGAACCTCAGGATATGAGGAAGCAGGCGCCCAGGGGATTATGGCCGGCATCAACGCCGCCCGACGAGTCCAGGGACAGGAGCCAATAGTGCTGCGGCGCGATCAGGCCTATATCGGCGTTCTCATCGACGATCTGGTGACCAAAGGAACTTCCGAACCGTATCGGATGTTCACTTCCCGGGCCGAATATCGCCTGCTCTTGCGGCAAGATAACGCCGACAGCCGCTTGAGCGAAATCGGCCACCAAATCGGGTTGCTCCCGTCACGAAACTACCAACTTTTCAAATCCAAGCAGGCTGCCATTGCCGCTGAAATTGACCGGCTTCAAACGACCCGCTCGGGAACGAATCTCCTCGCACATATTTTGCGCCGGCCAGACGTTCGCTACGCGGACCTTCCATTGCGGGACGATTCACTATCGCCAGAGGTCACAAATCAGGTGGAGATCGAGATCAAATACCAAGGATACATCGAACGGCAAGAAACCGAGGTGGAACGATTCAGGAGCCTTGAGGATAAACGAATTCCTGATTGGTTCAATTACCGTGAGATTCCGAGCCTGCGCACCGAGGCCCGTCTGAAGCTTGATAAAATCCGGCCAGCTACGCTTGGACATGCCTCAAGAATTTCCGGAGTTTCTCCAGCCGATATTTCGATCTTAATGGTCTGGCTGAAGCGAGCAGATCAAGCCAGGCTCGGCGAAGGCGGACAAGGCTCGCTCAAGTCAAAGCAAGATGAATCAAGCCTGTTGAACCCCGAAATGTCTGGCTGATGCAGAGGGACACAAGTCAAGAACACAGGAGATCGCTGGAGTTCGGAATCGCCATCCTCTGGATTTGATGTGACAAATTGGCAACAGGATTGAGATAATAAGTCTCTATTGTCACTCATTCAATCTGATCCAAAGAATTACTCTATTTGTAAGTATCTTGTACACAGCATATTGTGTAATATTGACTGTTCTGGCACCGCTGCTGCTTAATGGTATTCTGAAAATTTAGCTCAGGACTGTTATGGCAAAAGTACTCGGCATTGATCTGGGAACGACCAATTCCTGCATGGCCATCATGGAAGGCCCAGAGCCGTTGGTGTTGGAAAATTCTGAAGGCAAGCGCACCACGCCATCGGTTGTTGCGTTTACAAAATCCGGTGAGCGATTGGTCGGTGATGCCGCCAAGCGCCAGGCCGTGACCAACGCTCGGAACACCGTCTATTCCATCAAGCGGTTCATGGGGCGCAAGTTCGAGGAGGTCCAGGAAGAGATCAAGCGGGTGCCTTACAAGGTCGTCAAGGCCGCCAACGGCGACGCGGCGGTCGAAGTTGAAGTGGAGGGAAAACCAAAGCTATTCAGCCCGCCCGAAATCTCGGCCATGATTCTGGGCAAGCTCAAAGCCGACGCCGAGATGCGTCTCGGCGAAAAAGTCACTCAAGCCGTCATTACCGTCCCGGCTTACTTTAACGATTCGCAGCGTCAGGCGACCAAAGACGCCGGTCGGATCGCCGGTCTGGAAGTGCTCCGCATCATCAACGAACCGACTGCCGCTTCACTCGCCTACGGCCTGGATAAAAAGAAGGATGAGAAGATCGCGGTGTACGATTTGGGCGGTGGCACGTTCGATATCTCGGTGTTGGAAATCGGCGATGGCGTTTTTGAGGTCAAGGCGACCAACGGCGACACCCATCTGGGTGGCGACGACTGGGACAACCGAATCATCGACTGGGTCCTCGAAGAATTCAAACGCGATCAAGGAATGGACCTGCGCAAACAGCCCGACGCCCTCCAGCGTATCAAAGAAGAGGCGGAAAAGGCCAAGATCGCGCTCTCCAGTTCCCAACAGTATGAGATCAATTTGCCGTTCATCACCGCCGATGCCGGCGGCCCCAAGCATATCAGCCTCAAATTGACGCGGGCCAAGATGGAACAACTCTGCGACGCGCTATTCGAGCGCACCGTCAGCCCGGTCAAAAATTGTTTGAAAGACGCCGGCCTCACGGCCGATCAAATCGATGAATTGGTGCTCGTTGGCGGCATGACCCGCATGCCGCGCGTCGTGCAAACCGCCCAGGCGCTCGTCAACAAACCGCCCCACCAGGGCGTCAATCCGGACGAGGTCGTTGCGGTGGGCGCCGCGATCCAGGGAGGCGTTCTCAGAGGCGAGGTCAAAGATGTCTTGCTGCTGGATGTCACCCCGCTTTCGCTGGGCATCGAAACCCTCGGCGGCGTGTTCACCAAACTGATCGAACGGAACACCACCATTCCAACCCGCAAATCGGAGATTTTCTCGACCGCCTCGGATAATCAGCCCGGCGTCGAAATCCACGTCCTCCAAGGCGAACGGCAGTTCTCCAAGGACAACAAAACCATCGGGAAGTTTCAGCTCACCGACATCCCGCCCGCCCCCCGGGGCGTGCCGCAGATCGAGGTTGCGTTCGACATTGACGCCAACGGCATCTTGCACGTCAGCGCCAAGGACCTCGGCACCGGCAAGGAACAAAAAATCACCATCACCGCCAGCAGCGGCTTGTCCAAGGACGAAATCGAAAAAATGCGCAAGGACGCCGAGCTGCACGCCGAGGACGACCGCCAGCGCAAGGAAGAAACCGAAGCGCGCAACGAAGGGGATAACGCGATCTATCGCTCCGAAAAAATGCTAAAGGAGAACGCCGAGAAGATTTCCGGCGGCGACAAGAGCAAAATTGAAAAGGCCATTGCCGAACTGAAGGAAGCGCTCAAAGGGAGCGACGCGGCGGCCATCCGAGCGGCCAGCGAAAAATTGAATGAAGCCTGGCAGTCGGTCTCGGCGGAGCTTTACAAAGCCGCGGCCGAGAAGGCCAAGGCCGGCAAAGGCGCGGCGGGACAAGCCCAAAGCGAGCCGGCCGATGCGAAGTCCAGCGGCGGCAAGGACGACAGTCCCATCATCGAAGCCGAAGTCGTGGACGACAAGAAGGCCTGAGCCTTTTTGGCTCCGCGGACCGCTTCGGCGCGTCCCCGAGGGCGTAATGATTTGCCTGCTGCGGGTGCGGCAGGCCTTGATTCGAAACATAAACAAAACAACGAAAAGAAAAAACTATGGCCATGAACTTAAAGCCGCTCGGCGACCGTGTTCTGGTAGAACCAGTCGAAGAGAAGGAAACCAAGAAAGGTGGAATCAT
>WNGL01001113.1_pt1 | contig 47206 bp, 50 predicted proteins | sample 5400591 | NCBI WGS metagenome assembly WNGL01 (sample SAMN13153377, study PRJNA577476) | soil metagenome | isolation source: 80 cm soil or saprolite under Garry oak tree replicate 1 | place: USA:California | collected 2016-06-15 | reverse complement strand
TCCGGCCCGGGACGATGACGGTGGAGATCGCCAGCGACTACCGGGAGGACGCGGCGCTGGAATCCCAGACCGCAAACGACGAGCCCAGCGGCTCCGATCAGGCGTGATACCCGCTCATAACTCGGCGTGAAACGCCCCCGGGGAGTTGGGCCGGCAGGTGCCTCAACGGTCGTAGCGCGTGGGCGGGAACGGGTCTCGCTCGCCCTCAATCTGCAGCTCATCCTTGTCGAACTCGCGGCGGATCTCTGCCCGTGCCTCCTGGTACTCGTCGGTCTCAGTGACATCCTGCTGCGGCGGCGCGTCAGTCGCCGGGGGCACCTCGTCCGGGTCATAGTCGTCGATCCCGGCCGCTACCCGTTCCTCCTCGGTCAGGCGGGCGAGCCGGTCGTCATCGACGTGCTGCGGACTGCCGCCGTGCTCATGACGGTCGCGCCGGAACTGCTCGGCAGGCTGGTCTGAGTCTTGCTGCGTCATTACGCCTCCAACGGGATCGGGACGGACCGGGCCGGGAAGCACACAAAATCACGCTACCCCTGGCCATGGCCCGGCACCACGGCCGCCTCCCCAAGCCAGCCGCCATGCATGGGCGGACGCCGGATACCGGGAACCAAAGGCATTGCAGTCGCGTGGCGACTTGCAGCGGTTTCCTGACGCGGAGCGGAGCCTGGACGTCCGGCGGCCACCGGGCAGACGGCTGGACGTGCGCAGGTCTTGCGCACTGGGAGCGGTCCACTGCATGTGGTTAAACGCGGCCCGGAGCCGCGCTGGCGCGCTCGTCCAGGTGCTTACGCACATCCCCGGCCATCGAGCGCAGCGTGGCCGCGAGGTCGCAGAGCGTGCTGAGACCCGGCTCTTGCGCGAGGGCGGTGAAGGTCTCGGTCAGGACATCGAGGCGTTCGGTGATGATCTTCCAGGCGGGCTCGCGGTGGGGTAGCACGAAGTAGGCGGGCCGGACGATCTCAAGGGCTGGGCCGGATCCCAGGCGGCCACCGAGTTGCCGACCCTGCGTGCGATGGCCTCGGCAGACCTGCACAACCTGGTCTTCCAGCGTGACTACCGCATCATTCCGGCCATCGTGACCGGATGGACGCCGTGACCGCACCCTAACGACCCGCAAGAAGTGCCGCCGACTTTGGTCTCGCGGTGACTGCGCCGTTCTCGTTACGATGCATGGGGCCGACCAGAGGGATGACGTCAAATGGCGCGACTGCTGAAATTGATCACCACGTACGGTGACAGCGGACTCGCCCTTGTTCTCGCGCTCGGTGTTGGGGTCCTCGCCCTTGCCGACATCGTCGGCACGAATGACGTCAATGGCGCGATCCTGCTGACCCTTGGCCTCGTCGCTACGGCTTCGCTGCGTAACCGGGCACGCGAGGAGGAGACGGACACCCAGATTCAGGATGTCCTCCGGAATACGCGTGACATGCTGAGCACGATGCCCGCCAGGCTCAACGAGCTCCAGAGCACCGTGGAGGGCACCAGGCGGGCGCTGTCGGAGAGTTCCTACGTCAGGGTGCTGCACGGGTCCGAAGTGGGCGAGGCGCTGGAAGAGGCGCGTCGGCGGACCGACCGATGGGTATTCAAAGGCGGCACGGGAACGTACGTGCGGGCCGTAACCCTGCCTGAGTGCATCGAGCAGGCTCGTCGCAAGAAGCACGTACTGCATGTGGAACTGGAGATCATCGATCCGGCCAACGAGAAGCTGTGTGCGGCCTACGCGCAATTCCGCCGGTCACTGTCGGATCAGCTCGATGCCACCGGCGAAATCTGGACCGTGGACCGCGCGCGCAAGGAATCGTACGCGACGGTCCTCGCCGCCTGCTGGTATCGGCAGCGCTACACGTTTGTCACCATCGATGTTGCGCTCTCGTCCGTGATGACCACTTTCCGCTGGGACATGACCCCCCACCAGCTCATCATCACGCAGGAGGATCCGCAGTTCCCAGCGATGATGCTGGAGCCCGGTAAGTACTACTACGAGATTTACAGCCGGGAGCTGATGGCGAGCCTGCGGCAGGCGCGGCAGGTCCCCATCGACCGCAAGCACGTCGAACTCAGCGATGAGCCTACCGTGGACGAGGCCCGCAAGGTTTTCGCGGATCTCGAGCTGCCGCTTCCGCAGGCGTTCACCGACCGCAACGTCGCGGAAATCATCAAGAAGGCACTGCAAGCCAGGAACCCGTACCAATGATGGATTACACCGACCTCGATAACGCGATCCGGCAGGGGACGGCCGCCGAATGGGTCCCGCGCTGGGCGCTGGCCCTGCTGCGCGACATCGCTAACGGGCGGCGCGAGCTGACCGCGGTACGGCATCCCCTTGGCTTCCTCTGCCTGCCGGTACAGCGGCGCGGTGAGCGCGGGGTCTGTGTCCACATGTGGACGCCAGAGCTGCTGCCCGCGGTCAAGACCTCCAGGATGCATTCACACAGCTGGGACCTGACCAGCTACGTGCTGCACGGCACCTTGTACAACCAGCACATCCGGATCGTCGATACGCCCGACTCGGCCACACACCGCATCTTTGAGGTGCGTAGTCACGGCGATGTGGACGAACTCCGCGCCACCGACCGGCTCGTCTCGTGCAGGCCCGAAGCGGCACGTGCGCATGGTGGAGGATGTGTGTACCTGTTGCCGGCCGGGGAATTCCACGCCACCGAGGTGGCTACTAGCCGGCTGGCGGCGACCGTGGTGCTGGGGCGCACCCGGCCACCAGCCGTGGACCTGTCGCTTGGGCCGCTGGGCACACGCAGCCACACGCTCACCCGGTCACATTGCGACCGCGGCGAGACCGCGCGGGCCGCCCTCTCACTTGCGGAACGGCTGGAGGCAACCGGTGTCGCCTGACCCGTCCCGCCCAGGCCGGGCAGGCCAGGAGGACACAATGCGATCTGACGGAGGCGGTGCCGCCATCCCGGATGTGACCCTGGCCCGCCGGGTTGCCGTCGGCGCGGCCGAGGCTGCGGGCGTGCTGCTGCGCGACCGCGCAACGCACGACCTCGGGATGCGAGTGAAGAACTCTACCGGGGACATTGTCACCGATTTGGATCTCGCCGCCGAGCAGCTGATCATCGGCCGGATCCGGGCCGCCTTTCCGGGCCACCAGATCATCGCGGAGGAATCAGGAGTGCTCGAAGCGGTCAGCACGGACGGCACAGGCGGCCGCTGCACCTGGCTGGTGGACCCGATCGATGGCACAAACAACTTGGCCATTGGGCTCCCGGCCTATGTAGTGGGCATCGCCCTGTGCGCGGCTCACCTGCCCGTGCTCGGGGTGGTGCACGACCCGGTGGCAGGGCAGACCTGGTCAGCGATCCGGCGCGGCGGCGCCTACGGCCCGGCTGGCCGGCTGCAGCCGCCAGCATGCCGCCCGGCACCGTACGGGCCAGTGCTCGCCTGGACGCAGGGGCATGACGTCCCGCGCGACGATCCCGCCGCGCGGGCACTGAAGCTGGTGCTGGAGGAGGCCGCCCGCCGGGTACTCCAGCTCTGGGCACCGCTGGTCTCGTGGGTGATGCTGGCCAGGGGCGACATCGAAGGCATCGTCGGATACCGGGCCGATGCGGTCGACCTTCCCGCTGGCGCACTCATCGCGATAGAGGCCGGCCTCACCATACGTGGCCTGGACGGCCGGCCGTTCGACGAGCGGATTGGGCGCCGGCAAGAAGACCGCAGTTTCGTGGCAGGTCATCCGGGCAACATCGGGCGGCTGCTTGAGCTTGTCGCGGCAGCAGGCCGGATCGAGCCGCAGGTGGCGCGCCTCCCGGCGACCGCGGAGTGGTAGCACGCGGAGGGTCAGCCGGTGAGCAGCAGCACGCCCACCGTGGCGGCAAGACCACTCACGGCAAGTACTCCCCCCGTCAGCATGAATTTTCGCAACGGCACCACAGTGTCATAGGCGCGGCACCGCTCGAACCACAGCAAGGTCGCGAGTGACGCCCAGGGGGTGATGATCGGGCCGACGTTGGTCCCTACCAGCAGGGCGAGCAGCTGATCGCGATGATGGAGCGGTATAGCCGCCTCACCCGCCACGTAGGCGGGAAGGTTGTTGACGACATTGGAGAGCCCGGTCCCGGTCGCGGCGGCGCGCAGCACACCAAGGGCATCACCGCTGCCGCCGATCAGCGCGTAGGTAACCGTGTGGAGACCGTGCAGGCTGACAGTCTGGACGACCAGGAACAGCCCCACCACGAACACCAGCAACCGCCACGGGATCAGCCCGAACCGCAGTGCTGAGCGGCTGCGCAGCGCAAACGCCCCTACCACTACCATCGCCGTGATCGCCGAGGCGTAGCCAAGCAGGATCCTGGTGGCGAGAATCAGCGTGATGAACAGCAGGCATGCCAGGGCCGCTACCCAGAACAGGACCCGGTCGTCTGGCTTGTGCGGCGGAGGAGGGTCGTAGCGATCCACCCCGCGAACGCCCCGCCGCCAGTAGAAGACCCACAAGCACACCATGGTTATGGCAACCGAGGACAGCTGGACGGCCCACATCCGGCTCGCGAACTCAATCGGGGGCAGCCCGACCCGGTTCGCGGCCAGCAGGTTGGTCAGGTTGGACACCGGCAGCAGCAGGCTGGCGGTGTTCGCCAGCCACACGGTGGTCATCGCCAGCGGAATCGCGGCGATGCCCGTCCGCAGCGCCAGGGCTAGCATAACCGGCGTGAGCAGTACCGCCGTGGTGTCGAGGTTGAGCACCGTCGTGTTGATGGCGGCAAAGAGCACGCACAAGATGAACAGCGCCAGGTAGCTGCCGCGCGCGGCACCAGCGACCCGCACGGCGATCACGTCGAAGACGCCGGCGGCGGCGGTCAGCTCCGCCAGTACGACGACCGTGCCGAGGAACAGCAGCAGCGGCAGGATCCGCCGGACCGTGGCGTCAGCCGCGGAGAACGGGAGCAGCCCGGTTCCCACGAAGACCGCGCCAAGCGCGAAGAGCACGATGGCGATCCAGTCCAGCATGGACAGGCGCCGTCCAGCGGCGGACGCGCTCTTCAGGACCACTGCCTGTTCACCAGGCACGGACTCGCCGGAATGGACGGCACGCACACCGCAATGGTCGCACAGCAGCGGCGCCGCCGCGAGAACGGCAAGTCATGCCCGAAAGGGGCGCGAATCGCGTATTGAACCGTGGAAGTATAGGCGCATACTGGCCTAATGAGCCGACAGTCCGGTGCCGTGAGGACGAGCGGGCCGATCGATCTATTTGTCAGCTATTCGCCGGCCGACGAACGGTGGGCCACCTGGATCGCCTGGCAGCTCGAGACGGCGGGCTACCGCACGATGCTGCAGGCCTGGGACTTCGTTCCTGGCACGAATTTCGTCGAATTCATGGACCGGGGCCTGAGCAAGGCAACGGCCGTCGTCGCGGTGCTCTCGCGGCATTACGCCAACTCGACCTACGGGCGCCTGGAATGGCAGGCAACGCTTCGTGCCGACCCGGGCAACGTGGCGAGCAGGCTGATTCCCGTTCGGGTGGAAGAATGCCCGCTTGAGGGCCTGCTCGCCACCATCACCTACATCGACTTGGTCGGCGTCACCGATCCCCACCAGGCCAGGGAGCAGCTGCTCAGCCGCGTCGAGCACGCCATCACCGGGCGCGCCAAGCGAGAGGCCGGTTACCCGCATCAGACCATCGTTGGTCAGGTCGTCCCGGCGGAGGAGACGTCTGCCGAGGTGGCGCACCCACGGCCACCCAGCCGCCGCGCGCCCGTCACCTCACCTGTCTTCCCGGTCGCGCTCCCTGACGAACAGGGCCCCCGGTCGGCCGTCACCGTACTCCATATCGCGGGGCCGCGGTTCGGGCGCGGACTTGCCGCCTCAGGCGAGCTGCTCTCCCCGGATGATCTGCAGTCCCGCATCTGGGCCGATGTCGTCCATCTCACCGGCCAGGGCCTGCCGAAGGCGGATCTGATGGTCGTGACCGGTGATCTGACCGAGTCTGGAAGCCCGCGGGAATGTGAGACAGCGCTGCAGTTCCTGACCGGCCTGCGGGCGCTGGCCGGCCTGGAGCCGCACCGGCTGGTCATCGTGCCGGGCGGTCACGACATAACCATGGCCGCGTCGCGCGCCTACTTCAGCAGCTGCGAAGCGGACGACCTGAGGCCACAGCCACCGTACTGGCCCAAGTGGCGTCATTTCGCCAAGCTGTTCGAAGAGTTCTACCGTGGCCTTGATGGCCCGCTGTTCGAAGCCGCCCAGCCATGGACTCTGTTCGCCGTTCCCGAGATGCGGGTCGTCGTCGCCGGGCTGAACTCGACGATGGCGAGCAGCCACCGGCAGGAAGACAGGTATGGCTGGATAGGTGAGGCGCAGGCGGCGTGGTTCGCCGAGCGGTTGCGCGCCTTCGAACGGAACGGCTGGCTACGAATCGGCGTGATCAGCCACGACCCGGCCGGAGATGCGCCTGCCGGGCGGGACACTGCGCTGCTGCGCGACGCCGGCACCCTCGACCGGCTGCTGGGCCCGCGGCTCAACATCCTGCTGCACGGCCCGGGGCCCGGTGGCACGCACATCGGCGAGCTCGGCTCCGGGCTCGTTGTGGTGCCCGCGGCGGCGCCTGGCAGGCACCAGTACCTGCGGCTGACCCCGGACGGACTGGAACGCTGGGGAGCCAGGAAGGACGCGGCTGACGACCCGGAACGACTGCCGCGGCGCTGGCACATGGTTGATGGCACGTTCAATGCCGGTTCTGCCGCCGTGGCGGGCGAGGACCAGCATGACGCTACCCCAGCCCCTGAGCCTGACCGCGCCCCGAGCCCGGTCAGCATGCTGCTTGACCAGATTACGGAGGTGTGCGAGGCACGCCACGAGCACGCCAAGATCCGGCGGGTGGACGTAGACCTGCCCCATGTGCTGATCACCGAGCAAGAAGACGGGTTCATCCGGCGGTGGCGGGTAGCCGCGCACGTGGGCGAGCCAGATCGCGACGTGCTGGACGCCTTTGCGCAGCTCGTCCACGCCGGGCAGTACGAGCCGGGCTCCGAGCTCGTCTACCAGGGCCCGCAACCGCCGCGGGTGCTGCGGGACGAGGCCGCGCGGCGCGGGGTACGGGTGCGCAGCTTCATCGAGTTCCAGGGACTGCTTGATCTGCGCGGCTACGTGGCCGCCCAGACCGCCCGGCTGGCTGCCGACCCGCTGTACCCGCCAGATCTCTACGTGCCGCAGCGGTTCCGCGAGCTGGACCGGCCTGAGCCGGGCCTGCGGGAAGACCTGGTCGAAGATCTGCTCGCGCAAGTCGCGGCGGACCACGGCCGGTTCGTGCTCGTGCTGGGTGACTTCGGGCGCGGCAAGACCTTCGCACTCCACGAGGTGGCCCGGCGGATACCGCTCGAACTTCCGCACCTGGTCCCGCTGCTGATCGAGTTGCGGGCGCTGGACAAGGCGCACTCTGTCGATGGGCTGGTCGCGGCGCACCTGGCCAATCACGGCGAGGATCTCATCGATCTCAAGGCGTTTCGCTACATGCTGCGGCAGGGGCGGATCGTGCTGCTGTTCGATGGTTTCGACGAGCTGGTGACCCGGGTCACCTACGAGCGGGCAGCCGATCACCTGGAAACGCTGCTGCAGGCGGCCGAGGGAAAGGCGAAGGTGGTGGTGGCCAGCCGGACGCAGCATTTCAAGTCGCATGAGCAGGTTCTCACCGCCCTGGGGGAAAGGCTCGGCGTGCTGCCCAGCCGCCGAGTGCTTTCCGTCGAGGACTTCACCCCCGCGCAGATTCGCGCCTACCTGGTCGGCCGCTACGGCGGCGATGAGGACGCCGCCGACCGGCGGCTCCGGTTGCTGGGCGGTGTTCAGGATCTGCTTGGCCTGTCCAGGAACCCGCGCATGCTGAGTTTCATCGCGGATCTGGACGAACAACGGCTGCACGCCGTGGTCGACACCAAGCAAACAGTCAGTGCCGCAGGGCTGTACGCCGAGATCTTGCGGAGCTGGCTCGAGTATGAGGAGAACCGGACCCAAAAGGTGGCCGGCACCCCAGGAGGCCTGAAGAGCGACGACCTGTGGCACGCCGTCACCGTCCTCGCGATGCGGCTCTGGGAGACGGGCGAGACGTTTCTCCGGCAATCTGACCTCACCGAAGTCGGGGACACACTCTCGGGCCTGGCCGCTGGCAGGCTCACGACCGAGGAGCGCGTGCACGCGGTGGGCGCCGGCAGCCTGCTGGCGCGAACCGATCAAGGGCTCTTCGGTTTCATCCACGCCTCGGTCGTCGAATGGCTCGTCGCGGCGGAGATCGCCCGCCAGCTCAACCACGGCGTGGCCCGCCCGGCACCGCTGGCGGCCCGGCCGCTGTCGCAGCTGACCGTCGACTTCGTGTGTGACCTCGCTGGCGCCCAGCCATGCCAGGCCTGGGCCGGGCAGATTCTGGCGGACCCGGCAGCCAGCGAACTCGCCCGGGCCAATGCGATCAAGGTGAGCACCAGGCTGCGCACGCCGGCGGAGATCGACCTGCGTGGTGCGTTGCTGAAGGGTGAAGATCTGTCCTACCGCGAACTCGCGGGCGTGGATCTCACCGGCGCCGATCTCAGCGACGCCAGGCTGGTCGGCACGAACCTCGCTGGGGCCACCCTGCGGGACGCCAACCTGTCCGGAGCCCGGCTGGACGAGGCGCGGCTGGCAGGCGCCGACATGCGCGGCGCCGACCTGACCAGGGCCCGCATGGCACGTGCCGATCTGCGCGGTGCCAAGCTGGCGGGCAGCAGGTGGGTCCGGGCCGGCCTGGTCGACGTGAAGGCCGATCCCGGCCTGGCTGCCGAACCCGAGTTGCGCGGTGCCGCGATCACGCCCGGCCAGCCAGTTCAGGTCGAGCTTGCGCCCGCGGCGATCGGCGTGCCCTTCGGCTTCCACTTCCAAACGACCCGGCTCCCGGAGTCGATCGCCTACAGCGGCGATGGCGGCTTGCTGGCGATCGGCACTGACGACGGCGGCGTCGTCGTCTGCGATACGATCACCGGCCAGCCGGTGCGTACCCTGCATGGGCACTCCGGGCGGGTCTATGGCGTGGCGTTCGCCGATGGCGTGCTGGCGACCGGATCGAGCGACGGCAGGGCCCGGCTGTGGGATCCGACTACGGGCGAGTGCCTGCAGAAACTTGCCGGGCACCAGGACGGCGTCTGGCCGATGACGCTCAGCCCCGGCGGTGACTTGCTGGCCACTGGTGACGGCGCTGGCCTGGTGCGGCTGTGGGATGTTGCGGCCGGAACGGTGCGCCATGTGCTGCCCGGGCACAGTGCCCCGGTCTACACGGCCGCGTTCAGTCCGGACGGGGCGCTGCTCGCCGTGGGCGACACCGCAACCGTGCGCCTGTACGACACGGCCACCGGCAAAGAACTGCGTGAGCTTGGCGGACATCACGGGCCGATCTACCGTGCCGTGTTCAGCCCGGCAGGCGACGTGCTCGCTACCGGCGACCACAGCGGGACGGTCCGGCTGTGGGAACCAGGCGGGACCTTGCGTCACGAGCTCACTGGCCACACCGGCCGCGTCTATACAGTCGCGTTCCACCCGCAGGGATCCCGCCTGGCCAGCGGTGACACCAACGGCCTGATCCGGCTGTGGGACACCAGGACCGGTCGGCCAGCCGGGCGGCTCAGCGGGCATACCGGTGCGGTGTACTCGGTGGTCTTCAGCCCCGGCGGCGACCTGCTGGCCAGCTGCGACAGCGACGGCCACATCCAGCTGTGGGATTCGGCGTCCAACCAGGCCAGGCACCAGCTTGCCGGGCACAAGGCCTCGGTGTGGCCCATGGTGTTCCGGCCGGATGGCCGGCAGCTCGCAACCACAGCCAACGACGGCAGCGCACGGCTGTGGGACCCAGCCAGCGGGCAGCCCAGGCACGTGCTGCGCGGTCACGGGCGGCGGATCACCCAGGTGCGGTTCAGCCCGGATGGCGGCCAGCTCGCCAGCATCGGCAATGACGGCGTCGTGCGGCTCTGGCAGCCTCGCACCGGCCAGCTGCTCAGGCCGCTCACTGGCACCGCCGACCAGCTGATATCGGTCATCTTCAGCCCGGCGGGCGAGCGCCTCGCTGCGGCAAGTAACGACGGCGGTGTCTACCTCTGGAACACCAGAACCGGCAGCTACGAACGGGAGATGAACGTCGCGACCGATCACCTGTGGGCGGAAGCCTTCAGCCCGGACGGCAACCTCCTGGCGACCGCCAACGACGACGACACCGTCCGGCTGTGGTACTGCACGACCGGACGCCGCCTCGCGACTTTCCGCGCGCACCGCGGCCGGGTACGGTCCATCGCTTTCAGCCCCGACGGCTCACGGCTGGCGACCGGCTGCGACGACCGGGCGGTCCGGCTATGGGAGATTGAGTCAGCTCAGTGCGTCGCCACGCTGACCGGCCACACCGACCGGGTGTACTCGGTGGAGTTCAGTCCCAGCGGCACGGTGGTTGTCAGCGCCAGCAACGACGGGACCGCCCGGCTGTGGGACGTGGCTTCCGCGACGGAGGTGCAGTCGCTGACCGGGCACCGGGGGCGGTTGTGGTCGGCGGCCTTCAGCCCGGATGGCACGCTGCTCGCGACGGCCGGCGACGACCTGACCGTGCGCCTGTGGGATCCGCGCACCGGCGCGCACCTGCATACGCTCACGGGGCACAGTCGGCGGGTGTGGTCGGTCGCCTTCAGCCCGGATGGCACGCTGCTCGCAAGCGCCGGAGATGACGGCGCCGTCGGCGTGTGGGACATCCACGGTAGCGGCGAGCCCTGCCTGCGGCTGACGCTGCTCGGCCTGGCTGAGGGCTGGGCGGCGCTGGCACCCGATGGCAGGTACAAGCAGGAGGGCAACGTGGGCGGGCAGTTCTGGCACGTGGTGGGCATGTGCCGGTTCGATCCCGGAGAACTGGACTCCTACCTCACCGCGGTCCGCCGGCTGCCGCTGGACAGCGAGTTCTGACCGCGGATAGGCCGCCAGTCGATGGAATACCCCATCGGCACCCGGCCCCTTGCGGACGCGACCGCTCGCTTGCCGTCGAGGCCAACGGCCACGACCTGCCGGTCGATCCAGTTGCAGAACCACAGCCGACCCTCGTGCCAGCGTGATCCAGGGCGCCATCTCGACCGCTGCGGTCGCCGGCGATACTCGCTTCGTGTGCCGGAGGCAGAGCTGCGGGCGTGTCCGAGTCGCGGGCGGAGGTTCGCCTGCTGGTGCATGAGGGCAAGGGCCGGCGATCTCGACTGGTTCTCGACCGCGTTTCCGCGGACCCCAGCGGAGCGTTCGTCTTGGTGGTGTGAGGTGACCGGTTCTCGGCTCGACCTGACGAGGCGGCAGATCCTGGCGTTCCGGCGGCGCGTCGGTGCGCTCGACGAGCGGCTCTCACCCGGACGGCGCTCGCTTCGGCGCGCGGCGTGGGCAGGACTGCAGGACAGCATGCCCCGGGCCGCGCTGCTGTCGATTCACGCACGCGTCGCGGGGACCAAGCCGGCCTCGTAGGAGGACCGGTCGCTGGTCCAGCTCTGGGGGCCGCGGTTCAATGTCTTTGTCGTCGCCGCGCGCGACCTGGCCGTCTTCTCGCTCGGGATGCTGCCCGACGACGCGAAGGGCCGGCGGAGGGCCGAGGACCTCGCCGCCTGCTTGCACGCCTTCCTCGCGGGCGCGCGGATGACCTACGGACAGGCGGGGCGCGGGCTCGGCGTACACCCCAACAGCCTCAGGTACGCGGCGGCGACCGGCACGGTCCTGATCCGGTGGGAAGGCGCACGGCAGCCGACCGTCTGGACGGTGCCGCCGCCTGATGCCGACCCGCGCGATGCCCGCCTCGAGCTCGCGCGCCGGTACCTGCACGTCTACGGGCCGGCGACGCCCGAGGCCTTTGCCTGGTGGTCGGGGATCGGCCAGCGGTACGCCGTCGCGGCGTTCGAGGCGCTCGGTACTTCGTTGACCCCGGTGCGGACACCGGTCGGCGACGGGTGGATCCTCACCCGCGACGAACCGGCCTTCCGCGCCGCCCCGGGACCTGTGGCACCCGCGCGGCTCCTCCCGAGCGGCGATGCCTACCTTCTTTTTCACCAAGCCGATCGCGAACTGCTGGTCCCTGACGCCGCCCGCCGTAGCGCGCTCTGGACTCCACGCGTCTGGCCGGGCGGCGTACTCGTCGATGGCGAGGTCGCGGGGACGTGGCGGCGCGGGGAGGCGACCGTGACGGTCCAGCCCTGGAGCCGGCTATCCCGCGCGGCGCGGGAGTCGGTCCAGACCGAAGCCCAGGCCCTGCCGCTGCCCGGTGCCTGGGGACCGATCGCCGTCCGCTGGCAGGAATGACACGACAGGCGCGCCGCGACGCCACCTCAGGACGAACATGCCGCGGCGCAGGCGCTGGCACGGTGCCCGGTAATCGCCCCGCCCCCATCCCCAGGTCGCCAGGACCTGTAGAACGGATGGGTGCCAGAGCTTCCCGAAGTTGAGACAGCGCGCAGCCTGATCGCTGACCGGGCCCTGCACCGCCGCATCGTGGACGTCAACGATTCCGACAGCTACGTCACGAGGCCGCACTCCGGGGGCGAGTTGCGGAGCGCGCTGGCGGGACGCAGCCTCACCGCCGCGTACCGGCGCGGCAAGACGATATGGGTCGAGACCTCTGGGACTGGCGATGCGGCCGCGCGCGGTGGCCCGGAACTCGGCATCCATCTGGGCATGAGCGGCTACATCGTGGTCACGGGCCCGGACGGCGCAGTGGCCGAGGGCGGGGATCCCCATCGTTACAGTGCTCAGCTGCCGAAGGCTGAGTGGAGCCGGTTCACCCTAAGGTTCGCGGACGCAGGCAGCCTGGTTCTTATCGACCCGCGGCGACTTGGGCGTGTCCGGCTCAACCCCGACATCGGCGCGCTCGGGCCGGACGCCGCGCAGGCCACGCCAGCGGAGTTCCGCGCGCTCATCACGAAGGGAACGATCGCCGTCAAGGCGCGTCTGCTCGACCAGTCCAAGATCGCCGGCGTCGGCAACCTGTTGGCTGACGAGATTCTCTGGCAGGCCAGGGTGTCACCACAGGCGCGGGTGGACAGCCTCTCCGCGGCACAGGTTAAGCGCCTCTATCGCGCGCTGAAGTCGGTCCTGGAGTCAGCCATCGCTAAGGGCGGCGCGCACACCGGCGAACTATTCGCGGCGCGCCACCGGGGCGGCACCTGTCCGCGGGATGGCGCCCCCATGGAGCACGGAACCGTCGGCGGGCGGTCCACGTGGTGGTGCTCGCGCGAGCAGGCCATCCGGGGGAACCGGCGGCGGCCCGGGCTGACGACCCGGGCCGGTTAGGCGGCGAGGTCGGCGTAGCGGCCCTGGCTGGCGAGGAGGCTCAGGTGGGTGCCGGCTTCGACGACTCGGCCATGATCGAGGACGATGATCTGGTCGGCGTTGCGCACGGTCGAGAGCCGGTGGGCGATGGTGATGGTGGTGCGGCCCCGGGCCAGGTTGTCGAACGCCTTCTGGACGGCGCGCTCGGTTTCGGTGTCCAGCGCGCTGGTGGCCTCGTCCAGGACTAGCACTCGCGGGTCGCGCAGGAGGGTCCGGGCGATGGCGAGGCGTTGCTTCTCGCCGCCGGAGAATCTGTGACCGCGCGAGCCGACCATCGTGTCGTAGCCCTCGGCCAGCCCGGCGATCAGGTCGTGGATCTGCGCCGCACGGGCGGCGTCCTCGATCTCGGCATCGGTGGCGTCAGGCTTGGCGTAGCGCAGGTTGTCCCGCACCGTGGTGTGCAGGAGGTAGGTTTCCTGGCTGACCACTCCCACGACTGCGGCAAGGTCGGCAAGTCTCATGTCGCGGATGTCGATGCCGTCCACCCGCACTGTGCCGCTGGTCGGGTCGTAGAGCCTGGCGATCAGTGACGCGAGGGTCGTCTTGCCCGACCCGGTCTCGCCGACCAGGGCCAGCGTGCTCCCCACCGGCACGTTCACGTCGACGCCGCTAACGGCGGGCCGGTCGGCACCCGGGTATGCGAAGCTGACGTCCTCGAGGCGGACGTGCCCGGTGATCTGGGCTGGGTCTAGCTCCACCGGCTGGGCGGGGTCGTCGACCTCAACGGGCAGGTCGAGGTACTCGAAGATCCGCGCGAAAAGTGCCAGCGAGCTGATCACGGAGACGCTGGTGCTGAGCAGCCCAGTCAGGGGACGGAAGAGGCTGTTCTGCAGGGTGGTGAAGGCGATCAGGGTTCCGATGGTGATGGTGTTCGCGCTAACCGGCAGGCCGGCGGCAAGGTAGATGATCGCGGGGATAGCGGCGAAAATGATGCTGAGCGAGGCCATCCGCCAGCGTCCGGCCAGCTGGGAGCGCAGCTCCAGGTCAATCAGGCGGGCCGAGGAGGTCGTGAACCGCTCGACGAGAGACGGGCCGGTGCCCATCGTCTTGGCCAGCTGGACGCCGTTGATCGACAGCCCTTCCTCGATGGTGACATTGAGGTCGGCCAGTTCACGCTGCTGCTGTGCGGTGATGGCCCGGCGCATGCGGGCGACCTTGCGGGTCAGGCAGATCGCCGGCGGCATGACGACCAGCGAGATGAGCGCCAGCCGCCACGACAAGGCGACCATGGCGGCCGCGGTGGCGATCGCGGTGGTGAGGTTGGCGGCGATCGATGTCGCGGTCGAGGTCACCACGGACTCCATGCCGCCGATGTCGTTGGTGATGCGGGACTGGATCTCGCCGGTGCGGGTGCGGGTGAAGAAGGCGATCGACTGCCGCTGCAGGTGGCCGAAGACGCTGGTGCGCAGGCCGTGCATGACGTGCTGGCCGACCCTGGTACTGATCCATGTCTGGATCACTCCGAAGGCTGAAGTTACAGCGGCTACGGCGACCATTCCGATCACCAGCCAGGCCAGCAGCCGCACGTCCCTGTGCGGGAGGGCGGTGTCGATGACCGCGCGGAGCAGGAACGGGGAAGCCAGCCCGACGACCGAAGAGGCGACGATGATCGCGGTGACGATCGCCATTTGCCAGCGGTAGGGGGTGAACAGTCGGCCGATGCGGCGCAGCGACACCTGGCGGGCCTGGGCCTTCTCCGCTGCCGTCACGGTCCTCGAGCCGCGAGTCCGGCTCGTGTTCTTGTTGTCTCGATTCGTCTGTGGTGAGTCCAAGAAATCCTCGATTCCGCAGGGGAGGACACGGGGCCAAGGGCAGGCTGGGAAAAGCGAATACTGAGGTTTACTCAATGTGAGGTTGGAACAACAGTTGCTGGTATCCTATTCCGGTGACCGAAGAGCGCGGAATGGCCGGCCCGCGTGACCCGGCTAGCGACGAGACGCTCTCGGAGAGCTTCTGGTCTGCTGCGCGTCGGTTGCGCGAGACGTCCCAGGAGGTCCTGGTCCCCTGGGACATCACACCTTCTCAGTTGCGCGCGCTGCGCATTCTCGGGCGGCACGGGACCATGCGCTTGTCGACGATGTCAGAGCACCTGCGCATCGCGCCGCGCTCCACCACCGAGGTCGTCGACACCCTCGAATCCCGAGGCCTGGTAGAGCGGCGGCCCGACCCTGACGACCGCCGAGCCACCTTGGTCGCCCTGACCGAGCATGGCACGAGTGTCCTCGACGCGATCCGCGCCGCCCGCGGCACGGAGGCCGAACGAATCTTCGGCCGACTCAGCCAGACAGACCGAGCCCACCTCGCCCGCATTCTCCGCAAGCTCCGGGACTGATCCCCCCGGCCCGGGAGCGCGCCGGGCTGCCGCCAGACACGTACACCGTGGAGCGGCCAACTCGGCCCGGCAGCGTGGGTACCTAGGCAGTTACGTAACTGCTCGGGTACATTGTCACCCATGGACGCGGTGCTGCACGCCTTGTCGGACGGGAGCCGGCGCACCGTGCTGGAGGCCCTGCGGGGCGGTCCGGCCACCGTGGGTGAGCTGGCGGCGCTGGTGCCGATCGCCCGGCCCGGGGTGTCGCGGCACCTTCGGGTGCTGCGCGAGGCGGGGCTGGTCGAGGCGCGGCAGGAAGCGCAGTGGCGGGTCTACCGCCTGCGTCCTGAACCGCTTGCCGAGGTCGACGAGTGGCTCGGCCGGTACCGGGCGCTGTGGGAGCAGCGCCTGGATGCCCTGCACACCGAAGTCGCCCGCGGCAAGCACGAGCGAAGGAGTACGTCATGACCGGCGGCACCCGGGAGGGCTCCCGCATCGCGGGCAGCCTGCGAGCTGCGGACGGCACGGGCGTGGTTCGGATGGAGGACCGCTACCAGACCGGCATCGAGGACTTGTGGGCGGCACTGACCGACCCCCGCCGCCTGGCCCGCTGGGTCGCCGACGTGGACGGTGACCTGCGCCCCGGCGGCGAGTTCCGGGCGCGCTTCACCAGCGGCTGGGCCGGCCCGGGGCGGGTGGAGGCCTGCGTGCCGCCGCGGCGGCTGCTGCTGACCATGTCCCCTGGCCAGGACGACCAGACGGTCATCGAGGCCGAACTGACCGCCGAGGGCGGCCAGACCCGCCTGGTGATCGAGGAACGGGGCTTGCCCCTGGGCGAGATCGCCGCGCATGGCGCGGGCTGGCAGGCGCACGTCCAGGACCTCGCCGCGCACCTAGCCGGCCGCGAGCCCGCCGACTGGGCCAGCCAGTGGACCCAGCTCATCGCGTCCTACCAGGACCTCGCGAACGGCCTGGCGTGAGACATCATGCCGGCCGCGCCGCCCTCACGGCGTTCCTGCAAGCCTAGCGTCACAGCGTACTGGAGATTGTCGAGGGCCTCGACGACGACCGCATCCGGCAGGTCAGCGTGCCAAGCGGATGGACGCCGCTGGGCATGGTCGAGCATCTCGCACACGCCGAGCGGTTCTGGTTCCAGCAGGTTCTCACCGGCCGGGCGGCCGCGCTTCCCTGGCCGCCGGCAGGTGCAGGCAACGACCATGAAGGTCCCCTTCGTCACCGCACGCCAGCCGGCGGAGGTTCTTTCCTTCTACCGTGAACAGTGCGCAGCCTCCGACGAGGTGCTGGCCTCCACGTCACTCACCGCGACCCCGTGCGGCAACGTCCCACCTGACCTGGCCGACGAGATATATTCCGTCCGCGACATTGTCCTGCACATGATCGAGGAGACAGCCCGCCACGCAGGCCACCTGGACATCGCACGAGAGCTCATCGACGGGCACACTGGTCTGGGCGCGCGATGATCCGGAGCGGCTTGCCCTCAGTATGCACAGGAAGCACACCAGGCCGATTTAGCCTGATCATCTGTCCGACTGCCGACCTGCCGCTGGGCTCGATGTCAAGCTGCTCAAAGGCCGCAGGGTGTGGGCCACGTCCGTCCGGCTAGTCGGGACGGTTGCCGTGATCCGGTCGAGGCTCCCGGGCGGGCTCGTGACGACGCTGTCCGCCGGGCTTACTGACGGTAGCCGGCCTGCTTGCCGGTCCTGGGCGGTGGCAGTTCGCCGGTCGGGAACATGATCGGGCTCAGCAGGTGGGCTGCGGTCCGGTGCGGGTCCGTTGTCCATCTTGGACGCGATGGCGCTGCGGACCTCGCTGATCAGTTCCGGCGAGCTCGTTCTGGTTGAGCCAGAGCGGGATCTGCCGGTAGCCCACCTGGCCGGCGGTCGGGTCGGCGCGGGGCCGGGCGAGGTAGGCGTTGAATTCGGCGAGCAGGGGCCATGGCCGCGGCGAACAGGTGGCGGTGTTCTTCCAGTGACATCGACGTCCTCTACGACCGGGCCGGAACGGGGTGGAGTGACCGTGCCGCGCTGCCGCGCACCCCCGCCGAGGTGACCGACGAGCTGCGAGAGTTGCTGCGCGCGGCCGTCGTGCCCGCTCCCTACCTGCTGGCCGGCCACTCCCTCGGCGGCCTACGCACGCCACTACGCGGCGCGTGTCCCCGGCGAGGTAGCCGGCCTGCTCCTGCTGGACCCTGCACACGAGGACTACAACGCACACGAGGACTACAACGCACACGAGGACTACAGCGCCTACATGCCCCAGCAACTGACCGCACCGGGCTCTGCGACCGCACCTGCCTGTTCGTGGCGGGGTCAGCGTGTGCAGACTGGTACAAGTGTCGGCGGACCTGCCCTAAGCCGACCGTGGCGCTCGGTAGAGTGCCGGCGGGGACAACGAAGCGGGCCTGCTCCCAGCGAGGTTGTTGGGACATGTCGCGCCGCCACACCGGTCTGGCGTGGCCGGGATGCCAGCAGGGAGGACGGATTCCTTGGAGCTAAAGTCAGTCCGCATCCAGAATTACCGGAGTATCGACGACTCCGGGATCGTGCCGATTGAGGAAATCACGTGCCTGGTCGGCAAGAACGAGTCCGGGAAGACTGCCTTTCTTCATGCCCTCCATCTGCTGAACCCGCTCAATCCCATCATGGGCAAGACAGCATTCGATGATGTGATGGACTTCCCCAGCAGGCGGTTCTCGGCCTACCGCAAGGTCAGGGAAGAGTCTCCTGCCGATGTTGTGACCGCTGTCTTCGTGCTCAGCGACGCCGAACTGAAGGTCATTGAGCAGGATCTTGGGGATGGCGTTCTAAGCAGCCGCGACATAACCGTTGTCACCGGATACTACGGCCACCGTATGTACAAGTCGGAGTGCCTGACCGACAGGGCCATCAAGCACCTGACTTCTGGGATCGAAATGGCGGATGCCGATAAGCAGCCTGTCGAAGCGACAGCTACGATTCCCGAGCTGGTAGCCGCGCTGAGGGCTATCAAAGAGCCCCATCCATCGGTCGTTGACCTGATTCGCCGGATTGACTCCTGGCGCGAACAGTCGCTGGGTGTGTATATCGTGGACCGCTACCTTGAGCACTGGCTGCCCAGGTTCTTCTACTTCTCCGACTACAGCACGATGCGGGGCCGTGTGTCGCTTCCCGACCTCAAGGCTAAGCAGGCATCCGGCCTTGCGGACGAGGCAGACATGACCTTCCTGTCGCTGCTGGAGACCATGAACGCCGATCTCAGTGACTTCGACGTAGTCGACTTCGAGGCTCTGACTCGCGAGCTAGAAGGCCTGGCCAACGGCATCACCGAGGATGCATTCACGTACTGGCGCCAGAATCCGGGCTTGCGGGTCATGATCCAGATGTCCCCCGGCAACCCCGCCGATGGGCCGCCGCTGGATCGCGGGCCGGTACTCAACGTCCGTATCTACAACCCGAAGCATGCCGTCACGGTGCCGTTCGACGAGCGCTCCCGCGGCTTCGTCTGGTTCTTCTCGTTCTACGCGAACTTCAGCAACATCACCGAAGATCCGCAGCGAAGCACGATCCTCCTGCTGGACGAACCGGGCCTCAACCTGCACGCCACCGGCCAGCGCGACGTGCTGGCATTCATAGAGCGCAAGCTCGCCCCGAAGCACCAGGTCATCTATACGACCCACTCACCGTTCCTGATCGACCCGCAGCGCATTGACCGGGTGCGCGCGGTCCAGGATCTTGATGATCGCGGCACGACCGTAAGCGCGGACGCTTATCAGACGGACAGTGAGACCGTGTTCCCGCTGCGCGCCGCTCTCGGCTACGAGCTGGCGCGGACACTCGTCACCGATGAGCATTGCCTTCTGGTCGGCGGGCCGTCAGACCTGCTGTACCTGCAGTTGCTGAGCCAGGCTTGCCAGGACGCCGGCCTTTGCGGTCTTGATCCGCGATGGGCCGTCACGCCGGTGGGCGGGGCGGACAAAGTGTCCGCGTTCCTCAGCTTGAACGACTCGCGCAGACTGAACGTGGCCGTACTGGTCGGTGCCGATGCTCGCGACCAGCAGCGGATCAAGGCTCTCCAGGGCAATGGCCACCTGCACGTTAAGTCCGTGATCCAGATCAACGACTTTGCCACCGGCAAGGAAGCCGATATCGAGGACATATTTGATCCGGCCTTCTACTGCGCGCTAGTGTCCGGCGCCTATGCCGACGATCTCCCCTTGGGGATCCTGAAGCCCGCCGACCTCAAATCGCGCCTTCCGCGCATCACGGCCCGGGCCGAGCAGTACCTCAAAGACAACAACGTCGCACGCGCCACGCTGAGCCGTTACCGGCTCGCCGCCTATTTCCTGCTCGAGCAGCAGGCGCTCCTGCCGACATTGAACACCGCCACGCTCAAGCGCGCCGCCAAGATGTTCGAGCGGATTAACAGCTGCCTCACATAAGGGCGCGTCCGGGCCCGAGTTGATGACCCCACCGCGGGAGGCATCGGACTACTCCGGCGTAGCCTGCGTGACCGTGAACGGCAAGGGATTCCGCGCTCCGTTCCTGGCGTTCTCCCGGCGGCGTAGCACGAGCCCACGGACGCGAGCGCTGCGCGAACGCTGCAGTTCGTACCTTCGGCTGTGCACCGGATCTCACACGTCGCATCTGCAGGGGGCGAGATGACTACATCAGTCGGAGGCGCCACCGCTCCGTGTGATGAGCAGGCTGCCGCCGTGCGCGGTGACCGGATCATGCCGGGACACTCCGGGCGTGACGTTGCGCCGCCGCAGGCTGAACGATCGGAAACTGGCCGGCTGCGATAGGCGGTGCTGGCGGTGGTGTCGGCGGCTCAGTCCTTGTCGTCTTGGACCTGTGGGTGGTCAACATCGCGCTCCCGGTGCTGCAGCACGGCTTTGCGCCAGCGACGCTGTCGGATGTCTCGTGGATCCTCGACGTGTACGCCATCGTGATTGCGGCGCTGCTGTTGCCTCTCGACTTTCTCACTTATGCGGCTGGGGTTTCCCAGGCCAGGCGGATGGCGCTGATTTCTGCGGGTGTCGGCTGGCCAGGGTGAGGTAGCCGAAATTTGGCGGCGATCAGGACGCGGCGGGAGCTTGGCGGCCATGTCCGCGGTCGATGGCTCGGTCTTGGTGGCATACCAGGGGACGCGGGCGCGGTGCTCGGCGACGTCGGCGGGGTCGTGGCCGGCGGTGGCGTACCAGATGATCGCGAGTGTCTGGCAGGTGAGGGTGAACGGGATGGTGGTGCAGACCGCGCGGGCGGTGCGGTTGCGGGCCTGCCCGGCACCGAAGACCTGCCGGGCGTCCTCGACGCGACCTCGATGGACCATCTGGCCGCATACCGCTCAATGACCTGGGCGGGGCTGCTCCCGCCATCACCCCGTAGGGCAAGTGACCAGTATCCGCGTTATGGCAGCTTACGCCGCGTGTCAAGCGTGCCCGGCCCCGTCAGGCACTCACGGCCATCGGCGAACCCCCAGCCTGCGCTACCGGGCCGTCGGCCGATCAGGGGCCAGCAAAGCCTGATGATGACCGCGTTACTGCGGCCGCGCCCTGCAGCCGGGCCATGGAGGCACTGACGGCTGCCGGGCCGGACAAGAGGGTAGACACATCAAACTAGATTGATGTAATGTTCCCGGGCATGGGGCCGGGCACGCGACCAGCGCCGCCGCCGTTCGCGCGGATGGCGGCGGATCCGCTGCGCTGGCGGCTGCTGCGGGAACTGGCGCACAGCGACCGCCGGGTGCGGGAACTGGTGACGCTGGCCGGCCAGCCGCAGAACCTGGTGTCCTACCATCTGGGCCAGCTTCGGGCCAGCGGGCTGGTGGGGGCCCGGCGCAGCAGCTTCGACGGCCGCGACACCTACTACCACCTGGACCTGGCGCGATGCGCGCAGGCACTGGCGGCGGCCGGGGCGGCGCTGCACCCAGGGCTGCGGCTGGATCCCGCACCGCCGGCGCCGCCTGCGGCCCGCGGCCCGGATCCGTGCACGGTGCTGTTCTTGTGCACGGGCAACAGCGCCCGGTCGCAGGCGGCTGAGGCACTCGCCCAGGCCCGTTCCGGCGGCCGGGTGCAGGCCTTCAGCGCGGGCAGCCACCCCAAGCCGCTGCACCCCCATGCGGTGCAGGTCATGGCCGAGCGCGGCATCGACCTGGCCGGGCAGCGGCCCAAGCATCTGAGCGCGTTCGCCGGACGGGGGTTCAACTACGTGATCACCCTGTGCGACCGGGTCCGGGAGGTCTGCCCGGAGTTCCCCGGCCATCCCGGTTACCTGCACTGGAGCATCCCCGACCCGGCCGCCGCCGGCGGCAGCGAGGAGGACACCTATCCAGCGTTCGAGCAGATGGCGGCCGAACTGGAGACCCGGATCGGGTTCTGGCTCTCGGTGGCCGGCGTGGCGCCCGCGCCCGCATCCCTTCAGGAGGCGTGAATGAACAGCCCAGAAGACATGGTCAACGTCCGCTACATGGTCGATGACGTGCAGGCAGCCGTCGACTTCTACACCAGCCACCTCGGCTTCACGCTGCGCTTCAGCGCGGCGCCCGCGTTCGCCGACGTGACCCGCGGCAACCTGCGGCTGCTGCTCGCCGGGCCGCAAAGCTCGGCAGGCCGGCCGATGCCCGACGGCCGCAAGCCCGAGCCCGGCGGCTGGAACCGCATCCACTTCATCGTGCCCGACATCGCAGCCCAGGTCGCCCAGCTGCGCGCCGAGGGTGTGCGCTTCCGCAACGAGATCGTCACCGGCCCCGGCGGCAAGCAGATCCTGATCGAGGACCCCGCGGGCAACGTGGTCGAACTGTTTGAGCCCGCCGCTAGCCCCCCGCCCAGTGCCCCGGCACAGTCGTCAAGCAGTTCATGATCGTCTGAGGGGCCGGCCTGGCCGCCTGGCGTGCTGGCGCAGGGCGGCGGCGATTCAAGCGTGGGCGGCAGATCCGCCGAACCCCAAACGTGCGAAAGTCGAGTTGCCTGCGGACGGGTCGCCGACCGGATCGGGCGCCGGGAGTGCTTCCTGGCTGGGCTCGTGGTGTTCGGCGTCGCGTCGCTGGGATGCGCGGTGGCCCCCGACCTGTTGGCGCTGATCGTTTGCCAGGCGCTGCAGGCGGCCGGGGCGGCCGTGCTCATGCCCACCTCTCTGGGGTTTGCGCTGTTGGCGTTCCCGGCACATCAGCGGGGGACCGCGGTCGGGGTGCGGGCTGGCGTAGGCGCGGTGGCAGCTGGCAGTGGCCCGCTGCCTGGGCGGGCTGCTGGTCGAGTCGAGCTGGCGCTGGATCTTCCTCATTAATCTGCCCCTCGTACTCGCTGCCTTGGCGGCGTGTGTGGCGATCTTGCCGAGGCGCGGCAACGAGCCCAGCAGCCAGCACGGCGGCCAGCGGCCCGGCTGGGGTATCGACGTTGCGGGAGCGTTCCTGGTGCTGGGCGCGGTGGGGCTGGTGTGCACGGCGCTGACGGAGGCACCGGGATGGCCGCCGTCGCGTACTTGGCTGGTACTGGCCGCCCGGCTGGTTCTGGCGGCCGCGTTCGTGGCCCATATCCGCCGTCACCCCGAGCCTCTGGTCAGGGTGACGCGCAAAGTCTCTTCCCAGGTCAGAGCTAGCCGGGACGGACGTGGCCTGATCTCCTGAGGCTAGGGTGCCTGCCACTGTGCTGCAGTGGTGTAAGGCCCGCACGGCGCCTTCCGGTTACTGACCGTAGCCGAAACGGGCGAGGCGCTCAGGGTGATCCCCGGACGGGGATAGCGGCAGCGCGGCCGCGAGGCAGGCCGCGATCGCCGCGGGGTGATCCCAATGCGGGGGGCCGGCGCGTGTCGCGCGCCGGTCAGGCAACGGAGCCCCGCCAGGACAGGGATTGCTCAAGATCTCTAGTCCCCGGAGGCTCCGTTGCCCGCACGGCCTTCCATGCCCGAAGCACCGGCACCCGCGGCACAGGCCGCACTGTCCGAGCTGGCGGCCCGCCTCGCCAGCTTGCACGCCGCTAGCGGCGGCGACCTGCTGGACTGCTTCGGGGCGGTGCCAGACCCGCGTGACCCGCGCGGCATCCGGCATCCGCTGGCGGGCATCCTGGCGATGTGCGCGGCAGCGGTGCCGTGCGGGTGCACCAGCCTGGACGATGTGACCGCGTGGGTCGCCTCGGCCGACCAGCAGATCCTGGCCGGCGCGTGCTCGGGTACGGCAGCGGCCTCGGCGCGGCGCAGAGCCGCCCCAACACCGACTTCCACATGCAGTTCGCCCATTTCGTCAACCAGGTCACCCTGTTCTGGCGGGACAAGCGGATCAGCGATGTCATCCGCGAACGCGCGCTCGACCCGAGCTTCGGGTCGATCGCGGTCGTCCGCCGGGCTGGCCTGGACCTCCGCAATAATCTCAAGTTCACCTCGTACGGCCACCTGAACGTGCTCCGCGTGGAAGTCATGCAGCTGCTCGAGGAGTGCTTCCGCATCCTTGATGCCGATGACGTCAAGAAGCTGTTTGGCGCTGCCAATGCCTGGGACGTCGTTGATGAAGTCCTGATCCGCTATTTCGACCAGCGGCTCCAGAGCAGCCCGCGCCAGCGCATGGGCGTGACCGGCCGGGAGGTGCTGCGGTGGCTATCCGGCCATCACATACTCAAGACGACCCGCAGTGAGTTCGAGACTCTGCTGATGGAAATCGCCGAGTCTTCCGAGGAATGGCTGACCTCGGCACAAGCGATGAGCCTGGCCCGGCGCACCGGAAGCGACCGAGTGCTGCCGTGGGAGCAGATGGGCCAGTCGGGCGTCGCCGCGCCCTACGGGGAGCGCAGCCCGCTCGCCCAATCCGCTGCCCTGCGGCGGGGGCCGATGTATGCGAGGCGCGGCGGGCTCGGCACGTACCGGGGCGGCAGCTCCGGGATGCGCCCGCCAGTCCGCTCGACCCGGGCCTGACCGTGACGGGCCTGCTCGCCAGCCGCGGACCTGACCTGCGCGGGGCGGGCTGGGCGCGCCAGGCGCTCTGGCGGGCGAGATGCTGGCCACGGCGCTGGCCCGCGCCGATGCCTCCGTGCCAGCGCGGCTGCGGGAGCTCGCGGACTGGCTAGCGATCCCGTCGGTGAGCGGCCGGCCTGACTGCCAAGCCGACATCAGACGCGCCGCCGGGTTCCTTGCCGATCAGCTCCGTCGGTCCGGCGCGCTGACCAGCCAACCTCACCGCCGGCCTCCGCGGCCAGCACGGCGATGTCGTCCGGCGCGGCGGCAGTCACGCTGCCGGGCGATTAGCCGGTCGAGTTCCGCCCCTCTTACACCGACCTCACGCCGGCCGGAGATGTAGCCTCGGTACTCGCCGACGACCCGCAGCAGTGGCCCGGCTCGGCGTGCCGGTTACGGCTTCGCATGTTTCTGGACAAAGGCGAGGGCAGTGTCGGCGACTTCGCGCCAGCCGTGGTCGATGGTGAGGGAGTGCCCGCGGCCGGGGATCTTGGTGATCTCGGTGACGGCGGGATTGCGGTTCTGCTTCTTGTAGGAGGCGCTGGCGATGGCCCACGGGACTGTGTGGTCCTTCTCGCCGTCGATGATGAGCAGCGGTCCGCGGTCGGGGTTCTTGGTGTCGACCTTTGCCTCTGTCCAGGGGTTGAGGTTGGCGGTGGCGGCCTGGAAGATCGGGACGCCTGAACCGGGGACGGCGTAGGTGGCGTAGAGCTCGTGCGCCTCGGTCTCGGTGACGGCGTTGGCGAAGGCGTACCGGAACTGCTCGTAAGTGAGCGGGACGGCGCGGGCGTGGTTCGTGGGGTTGCCAATCACGGGGGCGGCGGATTTCAGGGCCGAGATCGGCAGGGGCAGGACGCCGCGGAACGGCGCCGGGTCGATGGCCACCGACGCGGCGGCGAGCCCGCGGCCGGCGAGGATCTGGGTGAGCAGCCCGCCGAAGGAGTGCCCGATGATCGCGGGCTTCTTCTTCAGCTTGCCGATCACGTCGCCGACGTGGTCGGCGATCTGGCCGACGCTCTTGTGCGCGAAGACCTCAGGGTGCCTGTTCGCTTCGTCGACGGTGTTCGGATCGTCGGGCCAGCCGGGCGCGAGGGTGGCGTAGCCCGCGTCCTCGAACACCGTCCGCCAGCGGTCCCAGCTGCTCGGCAGCAGCCAGAGCCCGTGCACGAACACGACTGGGGTGCGCTTAGCGCCATTAGCGCGCGCGACCTGGTCTTCCTCGTACTCAGTGATAGCTGACACGAAGTTCCTTCCTGCACTTGCGTGGCGTTCTCGGGGCCCGAGCGGGCAGACGCTCGCGGCCGGTCAGCCTGATGAGGTATTCCCGTTCTTGGCCACGAGGTTCTCGGCGATCGAGGTCTTCTCGCCTTCCTCGGGAATGATCGCCCACGCCACCAGGTAGGCCAGGACGCCTGCACCACCGGTGATGACTGTGATGACGGCCACGATCACCCGGACAAGGGTGACGTCCCAGCCGAAATACTCGGCAGCCCCTGAGCAGATCCCGGCCACCATCCGGCCCTCCCGGCTGCGTACCAGCGTTTTGTTTCCCATTCCGCTGTCCATGTGTTCCATCCCCCGTCCTGATCGGGTGCGGGCCGCCGTCGGCGGCTTAGCCGACACCTAGCCCTCAACCTACACATGTAACAGAAAACAAGCAATGTTTTTCAGGAAATAGAGTAACACTTATCTCGCAGGCCTGAAGAGGCTACTGGTGCAATCAAACACAAGCAATGAATTGCCGGAAACACATGTCATACACTGGTGGTATGCCCGGCTGAAGTCTCCTGACCAACCACGCCCGGGTGCTGCTGTGCATCGCCCACGACCCGGCGATCGGCGAGATCCTCGCCGTGCTGCTAAGAGACACGAGCGGCATCGCGGGACTTGCGGACCTTGACGGAGCCGACCGGGCCGCCCCTTCACGCACCTGGTCACGCCGCGTCGAGGATCGCGGTTGCCTCGTGGCTGGTCAGCTGCACCGATGCGGCGGCGACGTTCTCGGCGACATGGTCGGCTGAACCGGATCCCGGAATCGGCAGTATCTGCGCTGACCTGGTCAGCAGCCAGGCGAGCGCGATCTGGCGAGCGCTTACGCCGTGCTGGCGTGCGGCGCTGAGAACCGGTGGCATGCGTTCGGTGTCCTGGATCGGTGCCCAGGGCAAGAAGGCCATTGCCTCCTGATCACAAAGATCAATGATCGACTCCGACGATCGGTCCGACACGTTGTAGCGGTTCTGCACCGATACCACCGGCGTGAGCCGCTGCGCCTCACGCAGCTGCCCCTCGGACACGTTGCAGACCCCGATATGGCGGATCTTGCCCTGATTCTTGAGGTCGACCAGCGCACCGATGGACTCGGCGTACGGCACCGTGGAGTTCGGACTGTGGTGCTGGTAGAGCGGGATCTGATCGAGCTTCAGCCGGCGCAGACTGCCATGACAGGCATCGCGCAGATGCTCGGGCCTTCCATTGGGTTGCCGGCGCCCCGGGCCGGACCGGACCAGGCCACCCTTGGTCGCGATCACCAGATCGCCGGGATACGGGTACAGCGCGTCCGCGATGAGCTCCTCGCTGACCTCCGGGCCGTACGAGTCTGCCGTGTCGATGAAGTTCACGCCAAGCTCGATCGCGCGCCGCAGCGCTGCCTGGGCCTGGTCCCGGTTCTCTGGCGGTCCCCAGATGCCCTGGCCGGTGATCCGCATCGCTCCGAACCCCAGCCGGTTCACGGTAAGGTCCCCGCCGATGCTGATCGTTCCCGCCGCTGCCGCGTCCGGCTGCCGTCCCATCGAACCCTCCGTCTGCTCGGTGCTAGCTGCCCGCCAACCGCCAGCGGTCAGCACGATACGGCACCTTGCGGACGCGCTGGCCGCGAACCCCGGCGGGACAGTCAGACCTCCATGGTGGCCGCGAGGTCGTCATCAACGATCAAGACGAGCTTGCCCCGGGTATGCCCGCCTTCGATCTCGCGGTGAGCCGCGGCGGCGTCGTGCCAGTGGTAGCGGGCTTGCACGGTGACAGATACTGATCCGTCATCGAACCGCGGGGCCAGCCGGACCAGGCGGCTCCCCCTCGGCTGGCCGTCGAAGCGCTGCCAGCGAACCCGTTCCGCGCCGGGAAACTCGGCGCCCACCGGCGTGGCGATGAGGGCTCCGTCGCGGGCCGCTCGGGCCGCGCCGGCGAGGGTCGGTGCGGCGCACGCCAGCACCCGTTCCGCGCCCCCTCCGGTGAGCTCGCGAACCTCGTCGGGCCAGTCAGGCTTGGTGTGGTCGACGACCGTGGCCGCGCCGAGGCTGTGCACGAACTCATGGTGCTGTGGGCTCGCGGTTGCGACCACCGACGCGCCGAGAACGCGGGCGATCTGTACCGCGAAGTGACCCAGCCCACCAGCCGCGGCGGTAACCAGCACCACGTCTCCCGCGCCGACACCCAGCACGTCGGTCAGGCCCTGGTCAGCCGTCAGCGCGTCGATCGGCACCGCTGCCGCATCGGCAGTCGTCAGGCCGGCCGGGACGGGAGCCAGCTGCTCCACCGGACAGGTCAGGTACTGCGCGTAGCAACCGGTCAGCCCTGGATAGCCGTACACAGGCGCCCCGTCGTGCAAGCCCGCGTCATCTCCGGTGTCACCCTCGACGAGCCCGGCAAACTCACCGCCTGGGACGTAAGGCAGCGTGCCGGTCCAGCCGCCTTTGCGGAGGCTGGCGTCCCAGGGGCCGACTCCCGCGGCGAGTACCCGGACGAGCACCTCACCAGGGCGAGGCTGTGGCATGGCTACCTCACCGACCTGGAGCACCTCGGGCCCGCCGAACTGGCTGACCTTGATCACCTGCATCGCCGCTCCACTCCGGCCATCTGTCGCTGGCACATCTCACGCAAGTCCGGTACGCCCGCGCAGGGCGTTGGGCACTGTCAGTCAGCCTGTCAATCGCCTGAGCGGACGTCGTAGTCGTCATCGTCGACGACGTGCACCGCGGCCTCCTCCGCTGACGCCGCGCCGCCATCGATCCCGGCGTCATGGGCTACGAGGTCAGCCTCGCCGACCGGATGAGCGCCTTCGTCCTCGGCCACGAGTCGGCCCGCCCGAGGATCCTGACCGTCATCCAGCAAGAGTCCGTCAACGTACTCGTCCGCCGCATCTTCGTCGGCGGCGTCCGCGGCGCTCACCTCTGGTAGCTCGTCATCGAGGTCGAATGCACTGTCCGGCTCCTCCTCGGCGAGCTGCTCATCCAGCGACTCACCTGAGTCCCGCTCTCCAGCCGACGCCAGCCTCATCCCCGCCGACCACCGTTGCGGCGGAATCACCCCCCGGTCGAGAGGGTCATCCCCCGGGTCTCCATCCAGCGTGTCGGACGCATCCTCGACCGCGTAGTCCTCAAGATCAGCGGACTCGTGGCGGGTCTCGTCGGGCATGTCTGAACTCCTCTCCATCGGCCAGTTGTCCTGCCGGGCAGGCTGACCGAAGATCCCGCCGCGCGTGGCATGCACGTCGCGCCGCGCCTCTGGCACACCTGCCCCGGCTGACGCGAATCCATTCGTCTGCGATGGCGGCCGTAGCTGGGAATGCCCCGCAGGCGCAACCCCCTGTCAACGGTATACCTCCCGGCGCGGCCCGGCCGCGGCCGACGATGACTAGCCTGTGGCTGATGCGAACGCGCCCGGCCGACCTCACTTTGCGGGTAAGGGCAGCCACGGATTCTGGATTCGCACGGCGCCCCATGCCGGCCACCCGCTCAGGACTCTCGCACTGATTTCCCTCGACGCAAGGAGACATCAATGTCGACCGCGGAGGACGGACCCACGGCCGCAGACGCGGCTCTCGCAGCAGCGGCGGTTGCGGCGGCCGGGGATGCGATCGTCACGACTGACAGCCATGGGTATGTCACGTCATGGAACCGCGAAGCTGAGCTGCTGCTGGGCGTCAGCGCCGCGCGGGCGATCGGGCAGGGGCTCGGCCTGCTGATCATCCCCGAGGCACTGCGCGCCCGTCACGCCTTGCCGGGCCTGACGGCGAGCCGGCCGGGGCGGTGGCCGTGCTGCGCAGCGCCGACGCCGGCCTTGTCCCGTTCGGGAATCCCGGCAAACCGCATGACCAAGGAGAGACAGGACGTGGAAACACAGCACCCTGCCGGAGATGGAGCCGGCCTGATCGGGATCATCGGTGCGGGAAACATCGGCCAGGCGCTGGCTCGCACGGCGCTGCGGGCCGGCCGGGAGGCCGTGATCTCCAACAGCCGCGGCCCGCAATCGTTGGCGCCGGTCGTCGCCGCTCTCGGCCGGGAGTGTCGGCTAGCACGGTGCGCGAGGCGGCCGCGGCCGGCATCGTCGCGATCGCGGTGCCGTGGGCCAGCGTCCCTGCGGCGGTCGCCGGGCTGTCCTGGAACGGCCAGGTCGTCATGGACGCGACGAACGCGTTCCACGCCGATCTCGGCGGCCGCACCTCCAGCGAGATTGTCGCCGGCCTCGTGCCGGGCGGCCGGCTGGTCAAGGCCGCCAACACGCTCGCGGCTAACGTGCTGGGCGCAGATCCCCATGAGGCGGGCGGTCGCCGGGTGATCTTCCTGTCCGGCGACGACGCCACGGCCAAGGCCGCGGTCGCCGGGCTGTTCGACGCGGCCGGTTTCTTCCCCATCGACCTCGGCGGCTTGGTGACGGGCGGGCGCCTGCAGCAGGTCGGGGGCCCGCTGCCGTCGCACAACCTCGTGCGTCTCCCTCCCGTCAGAGGCAACGACTAGCTACCGGCGGATGTCGCGACTAGCCACCGGCGGATGCGACGAGCGCCCCCGGCAGCTTGACTTCCGTGCATGCCTTGCTCGACGGCCGGTTGTAGCCCCAGGGTGCCGAGTTGCACGTCGAGCGCTTCGAAGTCCAAGGCTGCGAGCAAGAGCGAACGGAGGAGCCATGACCGATCTGCTGGAGACTGTCATTGAGGCCCACGGCGGCCTTCCGCGGTGGGCCGAGTTCCACACTGTCTCGGCGCGCCTCGTCCAGGGTGGCGTCCTCTGGTCGCTGAAGGGCCAGCCAGGGGCGCTCGATGACGTATTCGTCGAGGCCGGTCTGCACGACGAGCGGTTTCGCACCATCCGTTCGGCGCTCGTGACCGACGAAGCGCATTCACCCCCGAGCGCGTCGCCATCGAGACCGACAGCGGAACCATCGAAGCGCTAGACCGGCCCCGAGCCTCGTTCGCTGGTCACACGCTCGAGACGCCGTGGACCACTCTTCAGCTGGCCTACTTTGTCGGTACCGCGATGTGGACCTACCTGACGCAGCCCTTCACGTTCACCCTGCCGGGATTCGAGACGAGTGAGCTCGGCAGATGGGAGGAGAAAGGCGAGCAGTGGCGCAGGCTGCACGTGAGGTGGCCGAGCTATCTCGCCACGCACAGCGAGGTCGCGTTCGCATAGCCAGCGATCAGCCGAACCACTGCCGCCGCAGGCAGCCGGTTTCCGGTGGTCCCGTGGCGGGCAAGGGCAGTGGATGCCTCAGGGTGCTGGCGGGACTGGAATCGTGGTCGTCGGCGGCGGCATGGCCGGGGGTAACGCCGCCGTAACCCTGCGGGAGGGGGGGTTCAGGGGCCGGGTCACCCTTTTCGGCCCAGAGCCAGGCGTTCCCTTCGGGCGGCCTCCACTCTCCAAGACGTACCTGCGGTCGGAGGAGGATCTGGCCGACTGGTATGTCAGGCCTGCCAGCTGGTATGAGGACCATGACGTGGACCACCTCGTCGGGTCCAGCGTTGCGGGCATCGATACTGCCGCGCATACCGTGCATTTCGGCTCGGGCCAGGAGTTGCAGTACCAGAAGGTCCTGATAGCCACGGGCGGACGGAACCGGAGGCTCGAGCTTCCTGGAGCTGAGCTGCCCGGCATCCACTACCTGCGGACGGTCGCTGACTGCGAGGCGATCAAGGCCGACGCCGGGGCGGGCCGGCGCGCGGTAGTAGTGGGCATGAGCTTCATCGGCTCCGAGGTGGCGGCCTCGCTGACGCAGCTCGGGGTGCACGTGACAGCCATCTTTCCCGGCAGATACCCGCTCGAGCGGGTGCTTGGCGGGGGAGCAGGCGCGCTGTTCGGTGCTATGCACCACGCGAACGGCGTCGAGTTGATGGCCGGAGATCAAGTCGCCGCGTTTGAAGGCACCGAGCGGCTGGAGGCGGTCGCCACCGCCAGCGGCGTTCGCGTGGCGTGCGACTTCGCCGTGGTCGGCGTCGGGATTGATCCCGTGGTGCCGGCCGTCGCCGGGCCATCCATCGCGCAGGACAACGGTGTTCTGGTCGACGAACTGTGCCGGGCCAGCGCCGCCGACGTCTACGCGGCCGGCGATGTCGCGAATCACCTTCACCCGGTGTTCGGCCGGGTCCGCGTGGAGCACTACAACAACGCTGAGAAGCAGGGTGCCGCGGCCGCCAGGTCGATGCTGGGCTCGGATGCTCCGTACGACTACATCCATAGCTTCTGGTCAGATCAGTACGAACACAAGCTCGAGTATGTGGGCCACGCCGCGAAGTGGGATGAGTTCGTGGTCCGCGGGAGCATGAGGGAAGGAGGGCTGGTCGGTTTCTATCTCGTCGGCGGAGTGGTGCGGGCCGCGGTCGGGCTCGACCGCGGTGGTGACCCCGAGCTGGACCGGGACTCGGAGATGGCAGCAGCCGCGCACCTCGTGGCCATCCGAGCACAGCCTCCTCCCGGACTGCTGGCCGACGAGCAGGCGGACTTGTGGTCGGTGGGGCAAGACGCTAAGAACCCCTCCTAGCTAGTGTGACACGCTCTCGGCGGGCCGCAGGCATGCCGGCCGCCAGTTCAGAAACGCGATCGTCGGCCCTGACGCCGCGGCGGACCGGCTGCTGCGCTTGGCTCGCCGGCCAGGACACGATGCCGGGCCAGAAGATGCGGCGTTGCGTAAGGAGAAGTTCGCAAACGAGGCTGATTTCGGCCGGTGAGCGGGTTGGGAAGGGTGGGCAAGGCGGGCTTGGGACTAAGACGTAAAGTCTGCGCCAGATACGACCTAAAACCCTTCGCGTTACCGCAAACCCTTCGTATTGCCGCCGGCCTGCGCCGGGCCGGCCGCCGAATTGCCGGTCAAGGATCCGACCGGTCCTCGCATCGGTTGTGCCACCCAAAGTGGCTGGTCAGGGCTCTGCCTGCAAAATGTGGAGCGGGCTGTTACAACGTTACGTCCGCTTAAAACTCAGGACAAGTGTCAAAGTTTCCGGGACAGAGGAGCCCTAGGCATTTGAGAAAAGGGGGATATTCGCCCCGCTGGCCGGAGCCAGCGGGCTATCCAGCAGCGCGACGATCAGCTCAGCGACATCTCCGGGCGTCAGGCCCGGACGCAGCTCGGGGTTGGCCTGGCGCAGCATCTGCGTGTCGACCGCTCCAGGACTGAGGCAGATGGCGCTGATGCCGTGCGCCCTTCCTTCCACGGCGATCGCCTCGGTCAGGCCGATGACCCCGTACTTGGAGACGTTGTAGGCGGCCAGCCCAGGGAACTTCTCGGTGGCGTAGATACCCGACAACGAGGCGATGTTGACGACCCGTCCCTCGCCTGCGGTGCGCATGGCGGTGAATGCCGCGCGGCAGCACAGGAACGAGCCGGTCAGGTTGACCGCCAGCGTCTCGTCCCAGATGTCCAGCGTCGTCTCGCCGAACGGCGCGGACGTCAGCACGCCGGCCGCGCAGACCAAGGCGGCGAGACGGCCGGTCTGCGCGGCGGCGGCGAACAGCCGCTCGACCTCTTCGGCCTTGCTGACATCTGTGGGTATCGGCGTGGCTTCGCCGCCGTTGGCCTGGATGCCGCTGGCGACGCCGGCGAGAGCGCGGCGGTCACGGGCAGCAAGTACGACGTGCGCTCCGGCGCCGGCAAGGGCCTCGGCGGTGGCAGCCCCGATTCCGCGGCTGGCGCCCGTGACCATCGCGACCCGTCCCGCGAGCCAGTGCCCTGGGTCACTCATGGACTGCGGCTCCGGCACCCCCGTGGACGACTCGCCGGTAAAGATGCTCATGAGCATCCAGGCTCCGTTCCAGGTCCAGATGCATTTCGGCATGCCCGCGGCATGCCGCGCGCGAGATCTGGTTCGCCCTCCGGACGCCATCCGCGGCAGCCTGGATGTCATCCGGCGCGACCAGGAAGCCGGTCACGCCATCCACGATTATCTCGCCGAGCCCACCGCGCCTGAACGCGACGACTGGAGTCCCGCACGCGTGGGCGTCAGCGGCGGCCATGCCGAAGGGCTCGTCCCATTTTGCCGGGCAGATAACGACAGCCGCACGGGCCATTGCCGCCCACATGGCCGTTCGTGGAATTCCTCGATGCACCGCCACACCTGGCGTGTCACGTCGGGTGTCGATGTGTTCTCGCGCGTACTGCGCGTCGTAGACGTCGCCGTAGACGTCGATCCGGGTTCCGGCCGCCTCGGCGATGTCGATCGCCTCGGCGGCTCCCTTCTCGGGACTCAGCCTGCCGCCGAAGACAGCGCCGGACCCGGCCGCATCCGACCACGGGACGCAACGCGTCGGCACGTATGGCGGGAGGATCGCGTCGACTCGGGCGACCTCGCGCCAGGTGCCCGCCTGGAACGCGGACACGCACGCCACGGCCGGCGGCTTACTGCCCCGCGCTGCACTGCCAAGCGCCGCCGCGACCGCCGCATCGGGCGGCAGGTGGAGCGTGTGCACAACAGGCGCGCTCAGTCCTGTCGCGAGGCTAATCGCCGGAGCGTCGAAGGCGTGATTGTGGATAACGTCGTACCGGGTCTGCCGCACTGCGGAGTAAGCGCGGGCAAAGGCAGACGCGGCCAGGGCCGGGTCACCCCCCGATGGGCCGGCTGCTCGGTACAGGGTCGCCGCCAGAGATCTCGGATCGACCCCGGTGTCGATGACCGTGACTCCCGGTATCTCCGATCCTGTGGCCGCATACACGTGGACCTCGTGGCCCCTGCTGATCAGGCCGCGTGCAAGGTCGGACACGAAGGCCTGCGAGCCGCCGCCCTGCGGCTCGCGGATGGCTGATACGAGCGGCGCCACGATCGCGACCTTCACCGTGAGATCACCTTGAAGGCGAGGTCTCGCGGCGGATTGATCCCCAGCACCTCGTAAGGGACCTGTCGGCTACCGCGGCGGCGGACCTCCGCGACCGCGTGCGGATAGAAGACCTCAGCCAGCTCAACCGCCTCGCGGTGACTCGCGAACTCCACGGACATCGGTCCGGCGAAGCTTTCGTACCGGTAACCGCGGGCAGCCAGCCAGCCGATGTTGTTCGGCCAGATAATGGCGACACAGCCACCGGGCCGGCAAACCCGCTCCATCTCGGCCAGGCCGACGTCGCCGCCATGGCCGGGGGCGGGGGTGAGGACCGAGCACGCGACGACCAGGTCGGCGGACTCGCTCGCGACGGGCAGGTCGTCGAAGAACCCCTGGGTGACGCGGGCGCGGCAGCCATGATCGGCTTCCGCGAGCTTCCGCTCAAGTATCGTGCGAAGGCCGGCTGCGGGCTCAATGGCAACCAGCTCCTGCCCCCGGTTGATCAGTTCCATCGTCAGGCGCCCTGAGCCGGCACCGACCTCGACAATCCGGTCCGCGCTTCGCGGCAGCCAGTCAATTATCCCCGGATGGAGCCGCTCGGCGCTGGCCATCCGCTCGTAGAGCTCGGGCTCGAGCCGGTAAAGCAGTTCCCACGCCAACGTCGCGTCGGCCTGCGGATCGCAGTGCCCGTCAGGCGCGAAGCGCCGCACCTCGTCGGGAGTGAGTACCCGCAGGTCCGCAGCTGTGTAGCGGCTGCGCAACGCACGGCCCAGGCGGGCCGGGTCCTCAGAAATGATCACCTACCTCGGCCCAGTTCTTGTCGGTCTCCCAGACTCGGACTGACCGCAGCGACCCTTCAGGGAGCTCGCGCTTGAGCCTTTCCCAGAAGGCCACCGCGAGGTTTTCCGCCGTCGGGATAAGTCCTTCCAGCCACGGAACGTCGGTGTTCAGATTGCGGTGGTCTACGTGCTCGATGATCTGCTGGCACATGACGTCCGAAAGGCGCTTCAAGTCCAGGACATAGCCGCTGGCGTCATCGATCGTTCCGGCTACCACGACATCTAGTGCGTAGTTGTGGCCATGCAAATTGACGCATTTCCCGAACAGCCGCCGGTTCTCGTCATCTGCTAGGCAGGGATTACGCAGCTGGTGCGCCGCATTGAACGTCTCGCGGCGGCCTACCAGTACGGTCACCGGGCTGGGCATGGCCCTGGGTGGCAATAACCGCATCTGCGTCCCTTATGGCCGCGATCAGCCATCTCATGCCTCCAAGCTCCCGCTCGGCTGCGCGGCAGCCCCGACGGTTGCACCTTAGCCACGATGCCGTGGGAGGACCAGCAATCTCATCGATTCCCCAGATTCTTACGGGACCACCACAACGGCACCCAAGTACTCGGTCAAGTTTACGGCCCGGCCCGCACCCTCGCCGCCTCGCCCTGTTCAGGCTCAGCGGATTGCGCTCATCCGGCAAGCGCCTCCATCAAGGTCACCGCGTCGTAGCCGCCGCGGTGCACGACGCCGTCAATGAACAAGGTGGGGGTGCCCAGCACCTCACCCGACGCGATGCCGCTCGCCACGTCCCGCTGGATGCGCGTCAGGGTGCTGGCGTCGGCCCGGTCTCGGTCGAACAGCATGACGTCGAGCTCCAGCTCGGCGGCATACCGCCGCAGGTCGCTGTCCTCGAGCGCCTTCTGCCGGTGAAACAGCAGCCCGTGCATGTCCCAGAACCGGCCCTGGAGGGCGGCGGCCTCGGCCGCAGCCGCCACCGCCAGGGCATGCGGGTGAATCTCGGTCAGCGGAAAGTGCCGGAACGCGAACCGCACATCCCGGCCGGGTGCTGCTTCGACGCGCTCGATCTGCCGGAACGCCTGCCGCGTGTACGGGCACTCATAGTCGCCGTACATGACGATCAGGTGGCCGGACGGCGGGCCCCGGACATGATCAACCTGCTCGTCCAGCGGCTGCAGCGCCATCAGGAGCCGCCCGCTTGCGGATGAGGACAACGTGGATGCGGCCGGGCAGTTCCTGGTGGATCTCGAGGATCTTGCCGACGGAGCTGTGCTGGCCGTAGGCGGGCGCGGGCGTCCTCGAGCGGCAGGCTATAGCGGTAGATCCGCTCGTGCGCCTCGGTTCCGTCGCGGGTGACCGCGTGGACGCTGCCGAGGGCGTAGTCGGGCTGGCCGCCGATGGCCTTCATTTCCTGCGCCTGGGTGGCGACGTCGAACGCGAACATGGCGTTGCGCGCCGACTCGTACGGCCCGCCGTCGTTGATGGCGTCGGCGATGCCGGTCCGGTCCAGGGTCACCGACGTGTTGGTCATCACCGACGAGCCCGCGGGGATGCGGGCCAGGACAGCCTTGCGCGCGGCCTCGAGATCATCGGCGACCTCGACGCTGAACCCGTGTTCTTCGAGCGCGACGATGGTCGCGGCGAGCGCCCGGTCGTCGGGCAGGCGGTGAACCGGTCAGCTGCGTGGATCGTGCTCACAGCAACAGGTTGAAACTGGCTGCGGCATGCTCGCATCCGCCAGTGGCCAGTCGCCGAGGCCAGTTCGGCGGGCGGGTAGCATCGACGCTGGTCAGATGGCGACACATTCCCCCGTCTCAGGACGCACCACGAGGCTGACGGGCCGGCGCAGCGAATGCGACGTGCTTGACCGGCTGATTGATGCTGTTCGCGCAGGTGAGAGTCGTGGGCTGGTAATGGTCGGCGAGCCGGGCCTGGGCAAGACGGCCCTGCTGGACTACGTGGCGGCCAGAGCGTCGGGATGCCGTGTCGCACGTGCCGCGGGTATCCAGTCGGAGATGGAGCTCGCGTTCGCCGCGCTGCACCAGTTGTGCGCGCCAATGCTGGATGTCGTCGAGCGTCTCCCGGTCCCGCAGCGTGAGGCGCTGCGGACCGCGTTCGGCGTCAGTGCCGGGCCGCCGCCAGACCGCTTTCTCGTCGGCCTGGCGGTGCTGAGCCTGCTGTCCGACGTGGCCGAGGAACAGCCGCTGGTCTGCCTGGTGGATGACGAGCAGTGGCTGGATCGCGCATCGGCGCAGACGCTGGCGTTCGTGGCGCGCCGCCTGGAAGCGGAGTCGGTAGGTATGGTCCTCGCGGCCCGGGTTCCCGTCGACGGGCTGTCGGGACTGCCGGAACTGGTGGTCGAGGGCTTGCGGGAGGCCGATGCCCGGGCGCTGCTGGACTCGGTGCTCACCGGGCCACTTGACCCGCGGGTCCGCGACCAGATGGTCGCCGAGACCCGCGGCAACCCGCTGGCGCTGCTGGAACTGCCCCGGGGCCTGTCGCCCGAAGAGCTGGCTGGCGGGTTCGGGCTCCCCGGCGCGACGTCACTCGCCGGGCGCGTCGAGGAGAGGTTCCGGCGGCGGGCCGATGCTCTTCCGGCCGAGACCCGGCGGCTGCTGCTGGTCGCGGCCGCCGATCCCACCGGCGACCCGGGCCTGCTGTGGCGGGCAGCCGGGCAGCTCGGGATCCCGGTTCAGGCGGCGACGCCGGCGGCCGAGGCCGGGCTGCTCGAACTCGGCGCCTGGGTGCGGTTTCGTCATCCGCTGGTGCGCTCGGCGGCCTACCGGTCGGCGTCGCGTCAGGAGAGGCAGGACGTGCACCGCGCGCTGGCGGAAGTCACCGATCCGCTGGCCGATCCTGACCGCCGTGCCTGGCACCGGGCGCAGGCCGCGCCGGGGCCCGACGAGCGGGTCGCGGCGGAGCTGGAGCGCTCGGCCGGCCGGGCGCAGGCGCGCGGCGGGATGGCTGCGGCGGCCGCGTTCCTGGAGCGCGCGGCGATGCTGACGCCCGAAACCGGCCGCCGGGCGCAGCGCCTGCTCGCGGCGGCCAGGGCGAAGACCAACGCCGGCGCGCTGGATGCGGCGCTGGGACTGCTGATCGCGGTCGAGGCCGGGCCGCCTGACGCGCTGCGGACCGCCGACGTGGAGCACCTGCGCGGACAGATCGCGTTTGACCAGCGACGCGCCGAGGACGCCGTTGGGCTGCTGCTCAGCGCCGCCAGGCGCCTCGAGCCGCTCAACGCCGGGTCCGCGCGTGATTCGCACTTGGAGGCGCTCGGCGCGGCGATGTGGGTCGGCGATCTGGGCCGCCCTGGCGGTGTGCGGCGGGCGGCCGAGGCCGCGCGTGCGGCGCCCCCCGGGCCCGACCCGCCGCGGGTGGTAGATGTCCTGCTCGACGGGCTCGCGCTGCGGCTGACGGAGGGATATGCGGCGGCCGCGCCGGCGCTGGCCCGGACAGTCGAGCTGGTTCTGGCTCTGGACGTCGCGAACGACGATGTCGACCGCCGGCTCTGGGTCGCCGGTGGAAGAGCCGGCATCACCGTCGCCCTGGAACTGTGGGACGCCGGATCCTGGCATGCCCTGGCCGCTCGCCAGGTTCAGTTCGCCCGCGACACCGGCGCGCTCGTGCAGTTGCAGGTCGCGCTCAACCTCCTGTCCTGGACCCACCTTCTCGCCGGCGAGCTGACCATGGCGGCGCAGCTGCTCGAAGAAGATCGCCTGGTCGCGGAGGCGACGGGGAACCCGCCGGTCGCGTACAACGAGATGATGCTCGCGGCCTGGCGGGGACAGGAGGCGCCAGCGTCTGAGCTGATCGAGGCGACCGGACGCGAGGCGACGGCAGGCGGTCTGGGCCGGTTTGCGCTCCTCGCGAGCTACGCGGGCTCGGTGCTCCACAACGGCCTCGGCCGGCACGACGCCGCGCGCGACGCCGCCTTGCGCGCGTTCGTGAGCGATCAGGTGGGGTTCGGGCCGTTTGTCGTGCCCGAGCTGGCCGAGGCGGCGTCCAGGACCGGTGACGTCGCGAGCCTCAGGGCCGCGCTGGAATGGCTGTCCGAACGGACGCGAGTGACACCCACCGAGTGGGTGCTGGGCATCGAAGCCCGCGTCCGTGCCCTGCTCAGCGAGGGCGAGGCCGCCGACAGCCTGTACCGCGAGTCGATCGACCGCCTCAGCCGTACTCGCGTCCGCGCTGAGCTTGCCCGCGCTCACCTGCTCTACGGCGAGTGGCTACGCCGTCAGCGCCGCCGCGCTGACGCGCGCGAGCAGCTGCGCACCGCCCACGACATGCTCGACACGATGGGCATGAAGGCGTTCGCCGAGCGGGCCAGGCGCGAGCTGCTGGCCACAGGCGAGACGGCCCGCAAGCGCACAATAGAGAGCAGCGGTCAGCTGACTGCCCAGGAGGCTCAGGTCGCGCGGCTGGCCCGCGACGGCCTGTCGAACCCGGAGATCGGCGCCCGGCTGTTCATCAGCGCGCGCACGGTCCAGTACCACCTGAGCAAGGTCTTCGCCAAGCTCGGAATCAGCTCGCGCAGCCAGCTCGACCGCATCCTGCCCGGCGACCCGGACACGGGGGAGCAGCGCTAGCCCGGCCGGTCAGCGAAGCCCCGGCGGTCGGCGGAGCCACGACTGGCCACTGGCACTGTGCACTGGCGGATACGAGCGTGGCGCACTCGATATGACAATCGCCAGGGACGCACTCGCGGAGCGAGCATGACCGCAAGCAGTAAGGAGCGGCATCGTGACGACCTGGCTGAACACCCCCATCGAGATGCAGTTCCGGGTCATCGACGGGCTGTCGGTGCGCTTCGCTGAGAGCGAGGACCGGGACGATCATGCCCTGTTGCTCAGCCCGTGGCCGGAGAGCCTGCTCGCCTTCGAGCCGATGTGGACCCGGCTCGCCGAGCACGCGCATCTGCTGGCGATCGACCTGCCCGGGTTCGGTCATTCCCAGCGCCGCGATGAACTGCTGTCCCCGCGAGCGATGGGCGAATTCGTCATCTGCGCCGCCGACGCGTTCGGGCTCGAGAACCCGCATGTCATCGGCCCCGACATCGGCACCGGCGCCGCCCTGTTTGTCGCGGCCTCGCATCCTGGCCGGCTCCGCAGCCTAGTCGTCGGAAGCGGCGGCACGGCGGTTCCGCTCCAGCTGGGCTCGCTGCTGAGATCCTGGGTCGAATCCCCTGACCTCAACAGTTTCCGCAGCGCTGATCCGCGGCGGATCGTCGCCAGCGCACTATCCGGCATCGAGCGGTACGAGCTTCCGGAAACCATCCGCGAGGACTACCTCTCGTCCTACGAGGGCGACCGCTTCGTCGAGTCGATGAGCTACGTGCGCACCTACCCGACTGAGCTCCCCGCCCTGCGCGACCTGCTGCCGGAGATACAGACGCCTGTGCAGATCATCGCCGGCCGGCGAGACCGGGCGGTGCCGCCTGTAAACGCCGAGTACCTCCACGAGCGGCTGCCGAACAGCAAGCTCGACATCATCGACGCAGGGCACTTCACCTGGGAGGACGCAGCTGACGAGTACGCGTCGCTCGTCATGACCTGGTGGGGCGGTGGCTACGCGACCACCTGAGCAGTCTCCGAGCAGGGAACAGGGAGCATCTTCATGAGCAAGCTCGCTCAGGCCGGGCGCAGCCCTGTCCTGGACCCGGCGCAGCTTGAGGTGCTGCGCAAGTACGGCAGTGAGCACGATATGGCCCAGGGAGACGTGCTGTTCGCCGACGGGACGAGACCTATGACCTGATCGTCGTGCTGGCAGGTGAGGCGCGGATCGTCGAGCACCGCGGTCAGCCGGGCGAGACGGTTATCGCGACATATGGCCCGTCGCAGTTCCTGGGCGAGATTGGCCTGCTTACGGGCCAGCGGGCTTACCTGAGCGCGGTTGCGAGCGCGCCCGTCGGGTGCTGCGCGTTCCCGTGCAGCAGGTGCGGGTGGTCATGGCGCAGGAGCTCGGTCTCAGCGAGCTGATCCTGCGACGTTTCCTGCTGAGGCACTCGATCCTGACCGGCCAGGGCTCTGGCCTGACGCTATTCGGATCCCGGTTTGACGCGGACACCCGGCGGCTGCTGGAGGTCCTGGCGCAACCGGCTGCCATCGACGTGGCTGGAGCTGGAGGGATCACCTGAAGCTGAGGCGATGCTCAGGGAGCTGGATGTCCCTGTCCGGGACCTGCCGATCGTCGTCGTGCCTGGCGGGCCGCTGCCGAGGAACCCCGGCAGCCACGAGCTGCTCGGGGCGCTGGGCATCGCCGCCGGCCGCTCGAGCCGTTTCGGCCAGCATGACCGCCAGCTCCGGGATTCCTGGATCATGGCCAACGATCAGGAGCGCCTTTGCGGGCCAGGTCGCCTCGCTGAGCAGTTCCAGGAGTTGTGCCGCCGAGGCCTGGTACACGCGGTTGTCGAAGTGGACTGGCGGTTCGGACCCGAGCCCCGCCTTGGAGAGTTGCCAGGTCTCGCGGGCGCGGCGGGCCGAGGAGCACAGGACCTGGTCGGGCACATGGTTGGCAGCGCGCAGCCAGCGCCCCATTGCAGGCGCGTCCCGGCGGCCGCGCTGCGCGAGCGGCCGCTCATGGTCCGGCACATCGTTCCAAGCCGACTTAGCGTGCCGCAGCAACACGAGCTTCCTGTCGGCATGCTCCGCCATGTCCACAGTTTCCCAGGCCGGACGCAGGCCAAGTCGGCCGGCCAGCCGGCAGCCCCGCAGGTAGGGCCTGCAGCTTGGCTGCAGGTGCGTCAGTCCGTGGCCTTGGGATGCCCGGTGCCCGCGTAGGTAATCCACGCGGTCCGCCGCGCGTCATCGACCACGTACCAGATACGCCCGCCCCCGGTCACCTCGTACTGCCATCGCTCCAGCGGCTCGCCCTTCCACGTCGCCATGCCCAGGCTGCCCTTCAGTCGGTGGTGTCGCTCCGGAGAGGATCTTGATCGCGGGTCAGCCCGGATGGCATCGAAAGCGCGCCGCAGATTCCCGCCCGCCTGCCGGGCCAGCTGCTCCCGTCCTTCGGCTGCCTGGCTGCTGGCGAACCGCAGGTCATACTCCCCACCCATCGGCGGAGGGGCCGCGCGCCCGCCGCGGCGCGGGCTCATTCCCTGCCTGGCGAAGCTGGGACAGGACCCAGGTCCCCCTCAGGCTCTCTGGTCAGGATCTCCAGCAGCACCGGGTCGGCATACACCTGTGCTGAGTGCCGCCACTGAGTGAGCAGCACTGCCACTGGAGCCAGGTTCCCCAGCGCTGCCGCCCCCCGGGCGACGGCCACCAACTCGGTCACAAACGCGTCAAAGTCCGCCTCGGGCAGGAAGGTTACCCAGGGCACGGCGTCGGGCAGCAGCCTGCGGATCACCCCCACGTTCTCGGACCTGACCAGGCCCGCCAGCAGCCGCGTGGTGAACTCCACCACGCTCTCATCGCGCTCAAGCTGCTCGATCCGCATCAGCGCGAGATCACCAGCATCACGCCGCCGCAGCCGCAGCGCTCTGACAGCATCCAGCCGTTCAGCGGTCGCCGCAGGGTGGTGCAGCAACTCGCTGAACGGCACGTCCTCGTACACCGCTGTCATGACATCCACAGTACCGTAGAGCTCTGAGGCAGGCCAGGTCGCGGAATCCGACGACTCCCGCCGCATCAGGTCCGGCGACTCGATCAGCTAGGCCCTCTGGGAATGGCGGGCTGGGGCCTTTTGGCGCGATGATGCCGAGTCTGTCCTCCACCGCGGCCGCCGCCGTCCTCGACGACACCGTTCAAGGCATGCGCAGGCCGTAGGGCATCTCCGGGCGTGCCGCGGCGATCTCGAGCAGGCGGTTGCACTTGGCAACCCGCTCGCCGCGCGCCGGCGCGCCTGCTTTCAGTTCGCCACAGCCGGAGCCGACCGCCAGGTCGGCGATGAAGTTGTCGGTCGTCTCGCCCGAACGGTGCGACACGAACTGCCCGTATCCGCCGCGGCGGCACGTCGCCATCGCTTGAGAGTCTCGGGTCACCGTGCCGAGCTGGTTGACCTTGATCAGCGCCGCGTTCGCGACCCCGCGGCCCATGGCGTCGGCGATGATCGCGGGGTTGGTGACGAAGATGTCGTCGCCAACCAGCTGGACCCGCTCCCCGAGCCGCTCGGTCAGCGCGGCCCAGCCGTCCCAGTCGTCCTCGGCCAGGCCGTCCTCGATCAGCCACACCGGGAACCGCGCGGTGATCTCGGCGTACCGCTCGCGGGCAGGTCACCTCGCTCGGCGATGAGGGTGGGTTCGCCCCGCAGCTAGCCGAGCCGGAAGATGTCCTCGCGCTGCTGGTCACAGCGATCGGAGCGGCCGGATACACGGCCGGGCCAGAGGGCGTGGCGATCGCGCTTAACCCGGCATCCAGCGAGTTCCGCGGCGAGGACGGGCGCTACTACGTGGCCGGGCAGAAGCTGACCAGCGCGGACCGCGCCGGGCTGCCCGTGTGCCGGTCCGCCGGCGAGGCCAGTGACCGTTACCTTGGCTGGCCTCGAATGGCTGGCGGCGAGCGGCCATCATGGCAGAGCGGCATCGACTACCACGACGAGGACGGCGACTCCAACGGTGGCGAGGAACTGGAGAGCAATACCGCCGATGTCGGGCCGGGCAAAACCGGCGGGCCGATGTTCGGGTGGTGGAACAGCGATCCGCGGATCATCGCCGTCAGCGGTGAGGAGACCGAGTACCAGTTCCCTGCCTCCAGCGAAATGAATATTCGCCAGCGTGTATGGCTCACGAATCTGATCGCGTGGGGCCGCTCCAACTGGTAGCTGCTCGAAGCTGCGGCGCTGGGTAGCTGGTTTTGGGACCAAGGACTGAGGGCAGTCGGGCTTGATACCCAAACGGAATGAGGTGGGTTCCCATGCCAGCCGCAACCATAGGAGTGATCGTCGTGGCTGTCGCCGTCGTGGTGCTGGTAATCGCCGCCATGGCGTCGTCGCGGCGCCGTCGCCTTCAGCGGCGCTTCGGCCCGGAGTACGACCGTGTCGTGGGAGAGAAGCACAGCCTGCTCAAGGCCGAGGCCGAGCTTGCTGGCCGCCAACGGCGTGTCCAGCGCCTCGACATCCGCCCGCTGCGCGCAACAGCCCGGGCCAAGTACGCTGCCGAATGGACAGGTGTCCAGGAGCGGTTCGTTGATCAGCCGCAGCAGACTGTCGCGGAGGCGCAGCTTCTCGTAGCAGCCGTCGTGAGGGAGCGCGGTTACCCGACAGAGGATCACGACCAGATCGTCGCGGACCTGTCTGTTGAGTACGCGAGCGCGCTGGATCACTACCGCGCCGCGCGCCACATCACCACGAACGCCGAGACAGGCGATGCGTCGACCGAGGACCTGCGGCAGGCCATGGTCCACTACCGGGCGCTATTCAGCGAACTGCTCGGTCAGGCGGAGGACGTGGCTCGCGAGGCTTTCGCCACGCCGCCGGCCGGTACTCGGTCGGCCGGTGCTCGGTCGGCCGGTGCTGATACCGCGACAACTGGTACGGCGACGGCCCGGTCCGCTGGCGCGGTTCCGCCAGTCTGGTCCTCGCCGGACCATTCGATGACCTACGAGACAGACAACCCGCGCACATTCGAGGCTGGGCAGGAATCCGCCACGGCGGGCCCCGAAGCCAAGGAATACCCTGCTTCGGGCGTCCCGGCAGATGAGTCCGGCGACGTGGAGGTTTCGCGGGCTAGCCCTTGATGCCGCTGCGCGCGGCGCCGTGTCGGCGTGAAAATAGGCAGCGACACCGCCCGTGACGTCGTTTTCTCTATGGTCGCAGCTGAGGCCGCGGGCTAGCCTGACGCCAGGAGCCGGTTCCCTGAGGGGCCGTGTTGCCTTGAGCACGCGGGTCAGTTTCTTCCGCACGCCCCCGGCTCCCCGGGCGGTATCTGTCCGTGCCGTAAGGCTAGCGCCGGGGCCCCAGCGTGCCGCAGAGGATTCCGCAGGCGTTTGATGCCTGGCCAGCGGGGAAGCCATCGGTGGCGGATGGAACGCGTTCCTGAGTGGGGGCAGGGGCAGGCATGATCAGGAAGACCTTGAGTGTCCTGGTTCCGGCTGGCATGGTCAGCAACGCCCCCGGGCCCCTGCTGAACGGCGTGAGCGAGTTTGACGGCTGACCCGGGCTTTCCCGGCTGTCGCAGCGGCAGGTGGTCGGCGCGACCGGTTAGCCCTGCGGCCGTGCCGTGATCAGTGGAGGCTGCCCGTGACCGGGGACGCACATGAGCAGCTGAAGTCGGGAGATGGCCAGCGGGAAGCCAACTCGGGGCTTCGCCCGGGTGAAACCCGGGCGGAGCGGGACGACCGGAACCTGATCGAATTGCTGCAGGAACTTCGCGTAGCGGGCCTTGGCGTCCAGGTGCTATTCGGCTTCCTGCTCTCCCTTCCCTTCACCAACAGGTTCGTCAAGCTAACTCATCCGGAGCGCGGGCTATACATAGCCAGCATCCTCCTGGCCGCGACTTCCATCGCGCTGCTGCTCGGGCCGGTCGCCTACCACCGGATCGTATTCCGGCAGCATCAGAAGGAGCGCCTGGTCAAGGAGGCCAACATCATGGCGATCGCCGGCCTTGCCGCCGTTGGTCTGGCCATCGCGGCCGCCGTGCTCCTGGTCGTCGGCTACATGGAAAAGGGGGCACTGCCGGTGATCATCACGGTCTTCGTTGTCTGCCTCTTCGCCGGCCTGTGGTTCGTCCTGCCGCTCGCCCGCCGGCGATCCGGGTCCATGCGGTGAATCAGCCGGAGGCCCTCCGCGTAGATGCCGCCGGTCCGGTTCGGTATTAACACCACGGCTGGCCTGGCAGAGGGCATCTTCGACCGGTTCCGCAGCCTGCCTATCTCCCGGTCGGCCCGGCTGACCGGAACGATCATGGGGGACTTCTTCCGCTACCTCGTCTCCGTCACGATGGTATTCGCCTACGGATCGCTACTGGGATTTCGGATCGCTACCAATCCCCTGTTCGCACTCGCCGCAGTCGGGCTGATGTTCGTCTTCGGCTTCGCGGTCGGCTGGATCTGGGTGCTCCTCGGCCTGCACGTGAAGTCGCCGCAAAGCCTGCAGGGATTCGGGGTCGTCGTCATGTTCCCGCTCACGTTCGGCAGCAACGTCTTCGTCCGGGTCAGCACCCTGCCCGGCTGGCTGCAAGCATGGGTCAAGGTCAACCCGGTATCGGCGCTCACCGATGCCAGCCGCGGTCTGGCGCTGGGCGCCGGACCAGTCGCGGCCCCGGCATGGCACTCCGTGGCCTGGGCCATCGCGATCACCGCGGTCTTCGCGCCCCTGGCGGTGCGCCGATACCGCCGCATCGGCTAGCCGGACCTGGCCGTCTGCGGCGCTGCCTCCGGAGTCTGCCAGATGACGACGCCCACGGCCAAGGTGGCGGTGGAGTTCAGATCGCGGAACGACTCCAGCATGTCCTTGGTTCCCATGGCAAACAGGACAGCTGAGATGGTGCGCGCTCCGCCTTGTGCCAGCCGATTAGCCCAGGGCATCACAGCCACATGACGGCCGCCGCAAGGGAGACGGTCACGCCCGGTCCCGGAAGCCGCTTCTGTCACTCCAGTCACGCCAACGGCGCTGTCCGGCCACCGCCGCCGGGCAGCCGTCGCCTCCTAGCCGCTGCTCTTCATGATCGTGGTGGATTGACTGGTCTATGCGACCCCAATCCACCACGATCATGGACTCGAGCGGGAGCGCGGGGCAGTGCGACACGCGGCCACAGGTGGGTCACCTAAGTTGTGCCTGGCGGTCGAGATACCGAGGCCGGGCGGCGAGCGGGGCGCCGGTCGCCCTGCCTATGCGCCGGCTGTGGCCTGGAGCGGGAAGCGCACGCTGGTGAGCTGCTCGGAGATCTCCCAGAGGCGGCGTGCAACATCGGCGTCCTG